>ERZ511473.132-NODE-132-length-176740-cov-9.207367_pt1 | contig 176740 bp, 168 predicted proteins | sample MGYA00374947_ERZ511473 | MGnify/ENA primary metagenome ERZ511473 (study PRJEB26303, sample SAMN06343854) | sediment metagenome | isolation source: hot spring sediment | place: Canada: British Columbia | collected 2012-09-26 ... | reverse complement strand
CATGGATGCGGCGAGAGCGCCGTCAGGGCATGGATGCCCGTTCGGCGCGGGCCCACGGAGCGAGACCGGAGTGAAGGTATTCCGACGAAGGAGGAACCCAACCAGGAGCACGGCCTTTTTGGTTACTTTTTTCTAGGCCGGCAATCCGGGCTGTTGGAAAAAGTGACCCGCCGTAAGGGCGGAACCATAATTCCAGCAAACACAAAAAACGGATATGCCCGCTATCCAATCGAAGATCAATAAAAAAGGCCACCCGAAGGTGGCCTGAAAACATCAAAAACTAGGAAGAAGAGACTGTCTACACCGCCGCAACGGGGCGCATGTAAGAGATCGGTGCGGTGCTGGCATCTTCGAAGGTCACAACTTCCCAAGCGTCTTCCTGAGCGATCAACGCACGAAGCAAACGATTGTTCAGACCGTGTCCCGACTTGAAGCCCTGATACTCGCCGATCAGACTGTTGCCCAACAGATACAGGTCACCGATGGCATCCAGAATCTTGTGCTTCACGAACTCGTCTTCATAACGAAGACCGTCCTCGTTCAGCACGCCGTCCTTGTCCACGACGATCGCGTTTTCCACGCTGCCGCCCAGAGCAAGGTTATGTTTACGCAGGTATTCGATGTCTTTCATGAAACCGAATGTCCGCGCACGGCTCACTTCTTTAACGAACGAAGTGCTGGAAAAATCCACGCAAGCCGTCTGTGTACGGTTCTTCAGATACGGGTGATCGAAATCGATCTCGAACCCGACCTTGAAACCTTCAAACGGTAAAAACTTGGCGGACTTGCCGTCTTCTTCTACGCACACTTCTTTCAGTATGCGGATGAATTTCTTCGGTGCGTCCTGTTCTTCCAGGCCAGCCGATTGAATCAGGAATACGAAGGGACCTGCGCTGCCATCCATGATTGGAACTTCGGAGGCAGAAAGTTCAACGTAGGCGTTATCGATGCCAAGGCCGGCCATGGCCGACAGCAAGTGCTCGACCGTATCGACCTTCACGTCGCCATTGAACAGCGTCGTGGAGAGCGTGGTGTCACCCACATTCAACGCGTGAGCGTTGATCTGGACCACCGGCTCAAGGTCGGTACGGAAAAACACAATGCCAGCGTTCACAGGTGCTGGTTTGAGGGTCAGGTAAACCTTCTCCCCCGAGTGCAGGCCGATACCTGTGGCACGGATAATATTTTTCAGGGTGCGTTGTTTAATCATGGCATTGGCCGCTTCAGCGCGTATCGCGAATTAGTATCAACAAAGGCTGGCGATGATAGCAGACCCCGCCTTTGCTGAACACCAATCACCCTTATACCCCTGATAGAACCCATTAATCAGCCTGACGACGCAGGAACGCTGGAATGTCCAGGTAATCCAGATCGTCTTGCGGATTCATCTTGGCGGCGGCTGTTGCGCCTGCGTGTGCCTGATTGCGCATCACGGTTGGACGGTCCAGATCGCGGTAGTTGACCGAAGGCAGCTCCTGGCGTGCGGCATGTTGCTGCGCAGGTGCGGCTTGAGCGGTCTGCATGGTGTTGTCGATGACCTTCACAGGCTTCTCGATTTTTGCACCCAGGCCGGTGGCAACCACAGTCACGTGCAGCTCGTCGCGCATGTCCGGATCGATAACGGTACCGACCTTGACCATGGCGTGCTCGGAGGCGAACGCTTCGATGATGCTACCCACGTCGGAGTACTCACCCAGAGACAGGTCAGGACCGGCGGTGATGTTGACCAGAATGCCGCGAGCACCTTGCAGGTTCACGTCTTCGAGCAACGGGTTGCGGATGGCCGCTTCGGTGGCTTCACGCGCACGGTTCGGACCGCTGGCGCAGCCAGTGCCCATCATCGCCATGCCCATTTCGGACATCACAGTGCGTACGTCGGCGAAGTCGACGTTGATCATGCCCGGACGCTTGATGATGTCGGAGATACCGCGAACGGCACCGGCCAGTACATCGTCAGCCTTGGCGAAAGCCGACAGCAGGCTGGCGTCTTTACCGAGGATGGTCAGCAGCTTCTCGTTGGGGATGGTGATCAACGAGTCGACGCTTTCGGACAGCGCGCGGATGCCTTCATCGGCGATCTGCATACGCTTGCGGCCTTCGAACGGGAACGGACGGGTGACGACCGCAACAGTAAGAATGCCCATTTCCTTGGCCACTTCGGCAATGATCGGTGCAGCACCGGTACCGGTACCGCCGCCCATGCCAGTGGTGATGAAGACCATGTTGGTGCCTTGCAGCACTTCAGCGATGCGCTCGCGGTCTTCCAGTGCAGCCTGACGGCCGACTTCAGGATTCGCACCTGCGCCCAGGCCTTTGGTCACGCCGGTACCCAATTGCAGAATGGTACGTGCGCCAATGTTTTTCAGGGCCTGAGCATCGGTGTTGGCGCAGATGAACTCGACGCCTTCGATGTTGCTTTTGACCATGTGATTGACTGCGTTGCCGCCGCCACCACCAACGCCGATAACTTTAATTACCGGGCTTTGTGGGATGTTGTCTACGAGCTCGAACATGTTCCCTCTCCTTCAGTTCTCTAGTTTTATGTCGCCTGTTGCCTGCCTACCACTTTTTGAATCTTAGAAATTCCCCTGAACCCAGCGTTTGAGACGCTCTAACACTGGAGCCTTCGGTTCATCGCTATAACTGCTACCGGAGCCGGAAAGGCCGGACAGCGAGATGCCGTCAGACTGCTTTTGCAGTCCGTACAGCAACAGGCCGACGCCGGTTGAGTAAATCGGGTTGCGAACGACGTCCGCGAGCCCTTTGACGCTGTGCGGTACGCCAAGGCGGACCGGCATGTGGAAGATCTCTTCGGCCAGTTCGACCGCGCCTTCCATTTTCGAGGTGCCACCGGTCAGCACGATGCCGGCCGGGATCAAGTCTTCGTACCCGCTGCGACGCAGTTCGGCCTGAATCAGGGTGAACAGCTCGTCATAGCGCGGCTCGACCACTTCGGCGAGGGCCTGACGGGACAGCTCACGGGGCGGACGGTCGCCGACGCTTGGCACTTTGATGGTTTCGCCGGCGCCAGCCAGTTTGGCCAGGGCGCAGGCGTAGCGGATCTTGATTTCTTCGGCGTACTGGGTCGGTGTACGCAGCGCCATGGCGATGTCGTTGGTCACCTGGTCGCCGGCAATCGGGATCACCGCGGTGTGGCGGATCGCGCCTTCGGTGAAGATTGCGATGTCGGTGGTACCGCCGCCGATGTCCACCAGGCACACGCCCAGTTCTTTCTCGTCGTCAGTCAGCACCGAGTAGGCCGAGGCCAGCTGCTCGAGGATGATGTCGTCGACTTCGAGGCCACAGCGGCGCACGCATTTTTCGATGTTCTGTGCAGCGTTCACTGCGCAGGTCACCACGTGAACCTTGGCTTCCAGACGCACGCCCGACATGCCCAGTGGCTCGCGAACGCCTTCCTGGTTATCGATGACGTAGTCCTGCGGCAACGTGTGCAGCACGCGCTGGTCAGCCGGGATCGCCACAGCCTGGGCAGCGTCGAGCACGCGCTCAAGGTCGGCCGAGCTGACTTCGCGGTCGCGAATCGCCACGATGCCGTGGGAGTTCAGGCTGCGGATGTGATTGCCCGCAACGCCGACAAACGCCGAGTGAATGCGGCAACCGGCCATCAGCTGCGCTTCTTCTACAGCGCGCTGGATCGATTGCACGGTGGATTCGATATTCACCACGACGCCCTTCTTCAGGCCGCGGGACGGGTGAGTGCCGATACCGACGATTTCCAGCGTGCCATCAGCCGCGACTTCGCCTACCAGCGCCACCACTTTGGAGGTGCCGATATCCAATCCGACGATCATTTTGCCGCTTTGCACGTTTGCCATGGGTCCTGCCTCTTATCAATTCTTCGCGACGGCGGGTTTGTCCGTCGTTGGCGCTGCTGCCTGTTCGCGCCAACCAACGGCCAGGCCGTTGTTGTAACGAAGGTCGACTCGCGCAATGTTCGTGATCTGGTCTTTCAGTGTCTTGTCGTAGATGGCGATAAAGCGGCGCATCTTCTCAAGCAGATTGCCTCGTCCCAGCAGCAGCTCCAGGCCTGGGCCTGCATTGCCTGCGCCAGTGGTCAGAAACCAGCTGCCTCGCTCACGCAGTTCCAGGCGAGCGATGGAGAACCCCAACGGGCGCAACATCTGGCTCAGTACCTGGTACTGCTGCATCACCTGCTGTTGGGCCCGTTGAGGCCCGAACAACTGCGGAAGGTGTTCGTAGTTGGCCAGTTCACGCGGGGTGAATGCCTGACCCTGGTTGTTCAGCAGGGATTGATCCCCCCAGCGCGCAACCGGTAATTGTTCTTCCAGACGGATCACCACCTGATCCGGCCAGACGCGACGGACCTCGGCGTGGGCAATCCATGGCATTTGCTCAAGCTCGGTGCGCATGCCGGCCAGATCAATGTTGAAGAAACTGGTCGCCACGAACGGCGCGATTCGCTGCTGCACGGCTTGCTGACTGATGTAGCTCAAATCGCCCTGCACGTTGATCCGCGAGATCGGCCGGTCGGCGTAAGGCAGCAAGCGCTGGGCGGCTTCATACGTACCGAAACCGAACACAACCAACAGCACAGGCCACATCAGGCTGCGCAGGAAACCGAAGTTCGGTCGCGACATGCGCGACGACATGGGCTCCTTGGCGACCATGCGGCTGGCACCCCGCGGCACCGGCTTGTTGCGGCCGGTGGCGGATTGCTGATGACGAACCGTTGCGCCGTGCATGATCTACCCTTCCACCTGGACGCTGTCGGCCAGAATCGCTAACACCAACTGTTGGAAATCGAGCCCGGCCGCACGCGCAGCCATCGGTACAAGGCTGTGGTCGGTCATGCCGGGAACGGTGTTCACTTCCAGCAACCAGAATTTGCCGTCGGCGTCCTGCATGACGTCGGTGCGTGCCCAGCCGGCAATGCCGACCGCTTCACACGCCCGCGCCGTGAGTGCCTTGAGCTCATCTTCTTTGGCTGCATCGAGGCCGCAAGGGATCCGGTACTGAGTATCGGAAGCCAGGTATTTGGCGTCGTAGTCGTAAAAACTGTGGGGAGTACCCAGACCGATGGGAGGCAATACCTGCCCACGCAGTGAGGCGATGGTGAACTCCGGACCTTCGATCCATTGTTCGACCAACACTTGCGAATCGTAGGTACGGGCGGCGTTCCAGGCGGCGATCAATTCGTCGACGCCAGTCACCTTGGCCATACCGATGCTGGAACCTTCATGGGCGGGTTTGACGATCAAAGGAAAGCTCAGTTCCGTCGCCGCAGAAATACAATCCGCTTCGCTGCTCAGCACCGCATGGCGGGGCGTCGGCAAGCCGAGACTCTGCCAGACCTGCTTGGTGCGCAGCTTGTCCATCGCCAGCGCCGACGCGAGCACGCCGCTGCCGGTGTAGGGGATTTCCAGGCACTCCAGCAGACCCTGCATGGTGCCGTCTTCGCCACCGCGACCGTGCAGCACGATGAACGCGCGATCGATCTTTTCGCTGACCAGCCGCTGCAGGAAATCCTCGCCCACGTCGATACCGAACGCGTCGACGCCTGCGCTTTGCAGGGCCTCAAGCACTGCGCTGCCGGATTTCAGGGAAACCTCCCGCTCCGCGCTCTTGCCGCCGAACAGCACGGCGACGCGACCGAAGCGTTTCGGCTCCAGCGTCGAGAACAGGGCGGACTGCAGGGCGGCTGTCATTTCAGCTTACCTTCGGTTGAGGCCACGATGGCGCCGGTGAACAGCGGGCTTTTCAGCAATTGCGGTGCGAGCCCGCCGATGTCGCCGGCGCCCTGGCACAGCAGGATGTCGCCGGCGCGCAGCAGCGGTTTGACCAGCGGGGCCAGTTCGACGCCACGCTCGATGTAGATCGGATCAAGCTGACCGCGCTGACGAATGCTGTGGGCCAGCTGACGGCTGTCCGCGCCCGGAATCGGTTCTTCACCGGCCGGATAGACTTCCATCAGCAGCAGCACGTTGGCGTCGTTCAAGACCTGCACGAAATCGTCGTACAGATCGCGGGTACGGCTGTAGCGGTGCGGCTGGTAAACCATGACCAGGCGGCGATGCGGCCAGCCGCCGCGCACAGCTTTGATGACGGCAGCGACTTCGGTCGGGTGGTGGCCGTAATCGTCGACCAGCATCACCGTGCCGCCTTCAACCGGCAGTTCACCGTAGACCTGGAAACGTCGACCCACGCCCTGGAAGCCCGAAAGCCCCTGCACGATGGCTTCATCCGTAATGCCTTCGTCGGTGGCGATGGCGATGGTCGCCAGCGAATTGAGCACGTTGTGGTTGCCCGGCATGTTCACCGACACATCGAGGGGCTCGCGGTCACGACGCAGCACGGTGAAGTACGTTTGCATGCCTTCCTGACGGACGTTAATCGCGCGTACGTCGGCAGCTTCGTTGAAACCATAAGTCATGGTCGGACGCTTGACCGACGGCAGAATGTCGCGCACCACCGGATCATCGATGCACACCACTGCAAGCCCGTAGAACGGCAGGTTGTGCAGGAATTCCACGAAGGTTTTCTTCAACTTGTTGAAGTCACCTTCGTAGGTCGCCATATGGTCGGCGTCGATGTTGGTGACGACCGCCACCATGGGCTGAAGGTGCAGGAAGCTCGCGTCACTCTCATCGGCTTCGGCGATCAGGTAACGGCTGGTGCCCAGCTGCGCATTGGTGCCAGCTGCATTCAGACGACCGCCAATGACGAACGTCGGATCAAGGCCGCCGGCCGCGAATACCGAAGCGATCAGGCTGGTGGTCGTGGTTTTGCCGTGAGTACCGGCGACGGCGATGCCGTGGCGATAGCGCATCAACTCGGCCAGCATTTCAGCCCGTGGCACGACTGGAATACGACGCTCAAGGGCAGTCGCCACCTCGGGGTTAGAGGTGTTGACGGCGCTGGACACGACCAGCACATCAGCGGCAGCCGCGTTTTCTGCGCGATGGCCAATGAAAATCTGCGCACCGAAGGACTCCAGACGCTCGGTCACTGCCGAGGTCTTGAGGTCTGAACCGGACACGTCATAGCCCAGGTTCAGCAACACTTCGGCAATACCGCACATCCCCACGCCGCCGATGCCCACGAAGTGGATACGACGGATGCGGCGCATTTCCGGCTGGGGCATGGCGCGTTGATTCTCAACCATGGGCCACCTCCAGGCAGATATCGACGACGGTGTTGGTGGCGTCAGGCTTGGCCAGTTGGCGAGCCGTGACGGCCATGCGGTTCAATTGTTCGGGTTGCATCAAAACCTCTTTCAGGCGAGCGGCCATCTCGGCGGCGCCAGTTGTCGCTTGCGGCATGACGAAGGCAGCGCCCTCGCGAGCCAGATATTCGGCGTTGCGCGACTGGTGATCGTCGATCGCGTGGGGCAAAGGCACCAGCAACGACGGCAGCCCGGCAGCAGCCAGTTCACTGACGGTCAACGCACCTGCGCGGCAGACCACCAGATCCGCCCAGCCATAGGCTTGGGCCATGTCTTTGATGAAGGGGGCGACCTGCGCCTCGACACCGGCGGCGCGATAACGCTCGGCGGTCACTTCATCGTGATGCTTGCCGGCCTGATGAAAGACTTCAGGGCGGATGTCGGCAGGCACTTGAGCCAGGGCTTCCGGCAGCAATTTGTTCAGCGGCTCGGCGCCCAGGCTTCCGCCCAGCACCAGCAAACGAGGCCGGCGACCGATCAGCGTCTGGCGCGGCGTCTCGAAAAACAGCTCGGCGCGTACCGGGTTACCGGTGGTACGGCGCTTGGCCGATGCGGCGAAGGTCTGCGGGAACGCTTCGCAGACCCGCGCGGCGAAGGACGCCAGGCTGCGATTGGCCGTGCCCGCGACGGCGTTTTGTTCGTGGATGATCAGCGGCACGCCAGCGAGTTTCGCCGCCAGACCGCCAGGGCCTGTCACGTAGCCGCCGAAGCCAACAACGCAGACCGGCTTCAACTCACGCACGACCTTGCGCGCCTGCAACAACGCCTTGATCAACATGAACGGCGCCTTCAGCAGCGACAGCCGACCCTTGCCACGCAAACCGGTGACGTTGATCAGGTGCAGCTTCAAACCTGCCGCGGGCACCAGCTCGTTTTCAATCCCACGGGGCGTCCCCAGCCAATGCACGGTGTAACCGCGGGCCTGGAACTCACGGGCGCACGCCAGCGCCGGGAACACGTGTCCACCGGTGCCGCCCGCCATGATCAAAACGTTACCGGCGGCCATGGGTCGGCTCCTCGGCAAAGTCGCTTTCCTGGAACTCGGCTTCTTCACTGCCCATGTTGTTGCGCGATTCCCACTCGATGCGCAGCAACAGGCCCAGGCTGGCGCAGCAAATGATCAACGAGCTGCCGCCGTAGCTGAGGAACGGCAGGGTCAGACCCTTGGTCGGCAGCAAACCCACGTTCACGCCGATGTTGATCAGGAATTGACCAATCCAAAGGAAGGCCAGGCCGTACGCGGTGTACGCGGCGAAGAACTGCTTGGCGCGCTCGGCCCACATGCCGATGTACATCGCCCGGATACTGACGAAGACGAACAGCCCGACCGTGGCGAGCGAACCCACCACGCCCAGCTCTTCGGCCAGTACCGAGAACACGAAGTCGGTGTGGGCTTCCGGCAGGTAGAACTGCTTCTGCACGCTGTTGCCGAGGCCGACGCCGAACCATTCGCCACGACCGAAGGCAATCAGCGCCTGGGTCAGCTGGTAGCCGGAACCGAATTGATCGGACCACGGGTCGGTGAAGGTAATCAGACGCGCCATCCGGTACGGCTGCGCCTGGACCAGCACAAACACGGCGCCGACTGCCAAGGCCACCATCAAGCTGAAACGAAACAGACCGACGCCGCCGAGGAACAGCATCGCAGCCGCCGCGCCCATCATCACGACGGTGGCGCCAAAGTCCGGCTCCATCAGCAGCAGGCCAGCCATGGGCAGCAAGACGATGAACGGCTTGAAGAAGCCCATCCAGCTCTCACGCACTTCCTGCTGGCGACGAATCAGGTAACCGGCGAGGAAAATCACCACGAAGACTTTGGCGATTTCCGAGGGCTGCACGTTGAACATTCCGAAGCCGATCCAGCGCATCGAACCGTTCACCTCACGCCCGATACCGGGCACGATCACCGCGATCAGCAGGCCGAACGCGCCGATCAGCATCAGCCAGCCCAGGCGCTGCCAGGTGGCGACCGGCACCATCATGGTCGCGACGCAGGCGATCAGGCCGAGCACCAGATAGATCAGGTGACGGGTCATCATGTACAGCGCATTGCCCGACTGAACGGCGGCCACTTCCGACGACGCGGACGTGATCATCACCAGGCCCAGGCCCAGCAACGCGAGGCAGCCGGCGAGCATCGGAAAATCGACGTCAACGCCACGGCCGCTGATGATCGGCGACGGGTACGGCTTGATCACGCCAAAAATCATGACAAGTCCCCCACGGCCCGGGCGAACAGTTGTCCGCGCTCTTCGAAATTCTTGAACATGTCCAGGCTTGCGCAGGCGGGCGACAACAACACGGCGTCCCCTTCCTGTGCGATATCAGCAGCACGTTGCACGGCTTCTTCCAATGTAGTGACGCGTACCAGAGGCACCGAATCGCCGAAGGTCGCAGCAAGCAGATCCGCATCGCGGCCCAGCAGGACGACGGCGCGGCAATGGGCGGCAACCGGGGCTTTGAGCGGGGTGAAATCCGCGCCCTTGCCATCGCCACCGGCAATCAGCACCAGCTTGCCGTCGATGTCGGCGCCCAGCCCTTCAATCGCTGCCAGCGCGGCACCGACGTTGGTCGCTTTGGAGTCGTCGTAGTAGTTCACGCCGTTGAGCTCACGCAGCCATTGGCAGCGATGAACCAGACCGGCAAATGTCTTGAGGCTGGCAAGCATGGCGTCGAACGGCAGACCGGCCGCATGACCCAGTGCCAGCGCAGCCAGGGCGTTGGCCTGATTGTGGCCGCCACGGATTTTCAGCTCGCGGACCGGCATCAGGTTGTCGAACTGGAAGGCCAGATATTTCTCGCCGTTCTCTTCGCGCAAGCCGAAGCCGTTCCTGTCGGGCTTGTTCAGACCGAAGGTCCAGCACGGCACGCCTTCGCCGATCAATGGGCGAGTCAGCGTGTCTTGACGATTGACCACCACCTGCCGCGCGCCGCGGAAGATCCGGTGCTTGGCCAAGTGATAAGCCGGCAGGCCTGTGTAGCGGTCCATGTGGTCTTCACTGATGTTCAGCACGGTTGCCACTTCAGCGCCGAGCTGATCGGTGGTTTCCAGCTGGAAGCTCGACAGCTCCATGACATACAGCTCGACGTCATCGCTGAGCAGATCCAGCGCCGGCGTGCCGAGATTGCCGCCGACGGCGACACGTTTGCCCGCTGCCGCTGCCATCTCACCCACCAGCGTGGTGACCGTGCTTTTCGCATTCGATCCGCTGATGGCAACGATGGGCGCCTTGGCATTGCGAGCGAACAGCTCGATATCACCGGACAGCTTCACGCCGCGCATGGCCGCTTCCTGCAAAGCTGGGGTCGCCAACGCCAGACCGGGGCTGACATACAGCTCATCGGCGCGGCACAGGAATTCAACGTCCAGCTCACCACAGCGCACGTCGACCTGCGGGTAGTCACGGCGCAAGGTCGCGAGTTCTGGCGGATTCTCCCGCGTATCGGCGACAGCAAACGACACACCCCGGTTCGCCAGAAAGCGAACCAGGGACATGCCGCTCTTGCCGAGGCCGACAACGATGCGGAAGTGGTCAGAAGCGATCAGTGACACTCGTTCTACCTCAGTTTCAACGTGGCAAGGCCGACCAACACCAGGATCACGGTGATAATCCAGAAACGGACGATCACGCGCGGCTCGGGCCAGCCCTTGAGTTCAAAGTGGTGGTGGATGGGCGCCATCCGGAAAACGCGGCGGCCGGTTAATTTAAAGGATGCGACCTGAATGACGACTGACAGGGTCTCCATTACGAAGACGCCGCCCATGATGAACAGGACGATTTCCTGACGGACGATGACAGCGATGGTGCCCAGTGCCGCGCCCAGTGCCAGTGCACCGACGTCGCCCATGAAGACCTGAGCCGGATAGGTGTTGAACCAGAGGAAGCCCAGGCCTGCCCCGATCAGCGCGCCGCAGAACACGATCAATTCGCCCGCGCCCGGCACGTAGGGAATCAGCAGGTATTCTGCGAACTTCACGTTACCCGACAGGTAGCAGAAGATCCCCAGCGCTCCGCCGACCATTACCGTTGGCATGATCGCCAGGCCGTCGAGGCCATCGGTGAGGTTCACAGCATTGCTGGAGCCGACGATCACGAAGTAGGTCAGCACCACGAAGCCAATGCCCAGGGGGATGCTGAAGTCCTTGAGCATCGGAATCAGCAGCGTGGTTTCCACCGGCGATTGCGCAGTCATATAAAGGAAGATCGCCGCGCCCAGGCCGAACACCGATTGCCAGAAGTACTTCCAGCGGCTCGGCAGCCCGCGCGAATTCTTCTCGATCACCTTGCGGTAGTCGTCGACCCAACCGATAGCGCCGAACAGCAGCGTGACGATCAGCACGACCCACACATAACGGTTGCTCAGGTCAGCCCACAACAAGGTGGCGATGCCGATTGCAGACAGAATCAGTGCGCCACCCATGGTCGGCGTGCCGGACTTGGACAGGTGCGATTGGGGTCCGTCGTTGCGCACGGATTGACCGATCTGCTTGCTCTGCAGGGCGCGGATCATCCACGGGCCCAGACACAGGGAAAGTGACAGTGCAGTGAGCACGCCAAGGATCCCGCGCAGGGTCAGGTACTGAAAGACCGCGAAGCCTTTGTAGAACTGTTGCAGATACTCGGCCAGCAGCAGCAGCATTAATGTTTCTCCAGGCGTGTTCCGCATAAGGCCGCCACGACGTTTTCCATCGCAGCGCTGCGTGAACCTTTAATCAAAATGGTGGTGTTTTTATCGTGCTCGGCGCCGAGCGCTTCGATCAGCTCGGCCTGAGTTTCAAAATGGCGGGCATCCTGCCCGAAAGCCTTGACCGCATGGGCCATCAACGGACCGACGGCATACAGCGCGTCGACCTTGCCGACTGCGTATGCGCCGACGTCGCGATGGCCCTGCTCCGCCCAGTCACCCAGTTCGCCGATATCGCCCAGCACCAGAACCTTGCGGCCCGGGAAACCGGTGAGGATGTCGGTCGCGGCAGCCACGGAAGTGGGGTTGGCGTTGTAGGTGTCATCAATGACGCGCATGCCGTTCGGCGACAGTTGCGCGACGGTGCGGCCTTTGACCGGCTGTACGTTGTCGAGCCCGGCGACGATGCCCGGTAGGGAAACGTCCAGCGCATGGGCAGCAGCAGCGGCGGCCAAGGCGTTGGCGACGTTGTGCATGCCCAGCAGGTTCAATTGCACCGGCGCGGAACCGTTCGGGGTGTTCAGCGTGAACGCCGGGCAGCCACGCGCGTCAATGCCCAGGTCGCTGGCGTAGAAGTCAGCACGGCTGTTTTTGAGCGCAAAACTCATGACTTTGCGCGAGCCGGCGCGGGCCACCCAGATATCGAACGCTTTGTCGTCGAGGTTCAATACCGCCACGCCGCGGCCGTCCAGGCCTTCGATGATCTCGCCCTTGGCTTCGACGATCTTTTCCGGACCGCCGAACTCGCCCACGTGGGCCGTCCCGGCGTTGGTCAGGACACAGACATGGGGCTTGGCCAGGCTGACCGTGAAAGCGATCTCGCCCACACGGGACGCGCCCAGCTCGATGACAGCAGCATCGAATTCCGGTGCCAGCTCAAGCAGGGTCAACGGAACACCCAGTTCATTGTTCAGATTGCCGCGCGTCGCCAACACAGGGCCGCGCGTGCGCAGGATGCTCGCGAGCATTTCCTTCACGGTGGTCTTGCCGCTGGAACCGGTGATTGCAGCGACCGGCTTGTCCATAAACGCATTGCGGTTCAACGCGCCCAGTTGCGCCAGGGCTTTGCGGGTGTCGGTGACGATCAACTGCGGCAGTGAACTGCCCGGGATCTCGCGCTCAACCAACGCGCCGACTGCGCCTATTGCGGCCACCTGCTCAAGGTAGTCGTGACCGTCAAAACGCGGGCCGGTCAGCGCCACGAACAACTGGCCTGAAGTGATCCCGCGGCTGTCGATGCTGACGCCGGAGAAACTGCAGTCATCGCCCACACGACGCGCGTCGAGCGGCACGAGCAATTCGCTGAACGAGAGCGGCTTAAGCATGTGCGGCCTCCCAGGCGTCGAGCGCTTTGGTGGCTTCTTCGAGATCGGAAAACGGCTGACGCTGTCCGTTTATTTCCTGGTAATCCTCGTGGCCCTTCCCCGCCAGCACGATCACATCGGCAGCGGACGCCTGAGAAATGATCCGGGCGATGGCCTGACCGCGACCGGCAACGAAGTCGACCACGCCTGCGGCTTTAAACCCGCCACGGATGTCATCAAAAATACGAGCCGGGTCTTCGCTGCGCGGGTTGTCGTCGGTGACCAGCACCTTGTCCGCCAAACGCTCAACCACTTCGGCCATCAATGGACGCTTGCCGCGATCGCGATCGCCGCCGCAGCCGAACAGGCAGGACAACTGACCTTTCGCATGTGGGCGCAATGCCGCGAGCACTTTTTCCAGGGCGTCAGGGGTGTGGGCGTAATCGACCACCACCAGCGGACGCGAGCCACCGCCCAGACGCTGCATCCGGCCAGCAGGGCCTTCCAGCGAAGGCAGCACTTTCAAAATGTCGTCCAGCGGGTAGTCGAGCCCCAGCAGAGCGCCGACCGCAGCCAGCACATTGCTCAAGTTGAAACGACCCAACAGGCTGCTGCGCAACACATGACTGCCCTGGGGCGTTACCAGGGTCGCGCGTACGCCGTCGTCATCGAAATGCGCATCGCGGCAGAACAGATAAGCGCTGCTGTCTTCCTGGCTGTAGGTAATCAGACGCGAAGCGTGGGGCGCAGCCGCCAGCTGGCGACCAAACGCGTCGTCAAGATTGACCACACGGCAGCGCAGGTCATTCCAGGCGAACAGCTTGGCCTTGGCGGCAGCGTAAGCCTCCATGGTGCCGTGGTAATCGAGATGATCGCGGGACAGATTGGTCATCACCGCCACGTCGAAGGCCAGTGCGGTAACCCGGCCCTGATCCAGCCCGTGGGACGAGACTTCCATGGCAACCGCTTTGGCCCCGGCCCTTTTCAGGTCATACAGGGTGGATTGCACAGAGATCGGATCCGGCGTGGTGTGAATGCCACTCTTCAGCTCGCTATAGAAGCCGGTGCCCAGCGTGCCGATGATGCCGCAGTGCTGACCGAGCTTGTCCAGCGCCTGCGCCACCAACTGAGTCACGCTGGTTTTGCCGTTGGTGCCGGTCACGCCGATCAGATTCAGGTTGCGGCTCGGGTCGCCATAAAAGCGACCGGCGAGGTCCGACAGCTGTGCTGCCAGACCCTTGACCGGCATCATCGGGATGTCGGTGATCGGCAGTACTTTGGCGCCTTCGGCTTCATAAGCAATGGCCGCCGCGCCGTGTGCGATGGCGTCGGTGATGTGCTCACGGCCATCGACCTTGAGGCCCGGAATCGCCAGAAACAGATCGCCCGGACGCACCTTGCGGCTGTCCAGGGTCAGTTCGCGAATCAGCAGGTCGCGATTGCACTGTGCAAACAGCTTGCTCAAATTCAAAGACATCAGCCACGTCCTCCCTTGACTGGGGCGGCGGCGGGCACGGCATTGGCTTGTTGTTCAGGCGGAACCGGCGCGAGGTTGTCCGGGCGCACGTTCATCAAGCGCAGCGTGCCCGACATCACCTTGCTGAATACTGGAGCGGAAACCAGACCACCGAAGTAACCGCCTTTGCTCGGCTCATCAATGACCACAACGACCGCGTAACGCGGGTTGCTCATCGGGCCGAAACCGGCGAACAGAGAACGGTAGGAGTTTTCTGCGTAGCCCTTGGTGCCCACGGAAGTCTTCCGCGCGGTACCGGACTTGCCCGCCACGTGATACGACGGAACGCGCGCACGGTAAACGCCGCGCGGATCTTCGATCACTTGCTGCAACATGCCCTGCACGGTTTTGGCCGTGGCCTCGGGAATGGCCTGAACCGACTCGGCTGGATTATCGGTCTTGAGAATGGTCAGCGGCACGATCTTGCCGTTGTTGGCCAGTGCCGCGTAGGCGTGCACCAACTGCAGCGCCGTCACCGACAGGCCGTAGCCATACGACAGCGTTGCGGTTTCCGCTTTGCGCCACTCGCGGTAGTTCGGCAGGTTGCCAACGCGTTCGCCCGGGAAGCCGAGGCCGGTGTACTGGCCCAGGCCCACACGCTGCATGGCGTGGAAAATCGCTTCGCCACCCACGTCAAACGCCACTTTGCTCATGCCGACGTTACTGGAGTTGATCAGGATACCGGTCAGGTCGAGGATCGGGCCTTCGGTTTTGGTTACGTCACGGATGGTGTATTTACCGATCTGCAACGTACCCGGATACACCTCGACCTTGTCGCTCGGTTTCCAGCGGCCGCTTTCCAGCGCAGCAGTCATGGAAATCGGCTTCATGGTCGAACCCGGCTCGAACACGTCGATGATCGCGCGGTTACGCATCGCAGCGGGCACCATGGTGCGGCGGTTGTTCGGGTTGTAAGTCGGCTGGTTGACCATCGCCAATACTTCGCCGGTTTTCACGTCCATGATCACCAGGCTGCCAGCCTTGGCGTCGTTTTCCTGAATGGCGTTGCGCAGCTCGCGGGTCGCCAGGTATTGCAGGCGCAGATCAATAGACAAAGCCAAGGTCTTGCCGGCCTTGGCGTTTTTCTTCACTTGCAGGTCTTTGATCATCCTGCCGCGCCGGTCCTTGATGACCTGCCGCTTGCCGGGGACACCGGCGAGCCAGTCTTCATAGGCCAGCTCTACGCCTTCACGGCCGTGATCATCCAGGTCGGTAAAGCCGACCATGTGCGCGGTGACATCGCCCGCCGGGTAGAAACGGCGGAATTCTTCCTTGCCGTAAACGCCCGGGACTTTCAGATCGAGCACTGACTGACCCTGCTCCGGGGTCAGGCCACGGACCAGATAGATAAATTCTTTGCTTGCCTGTTCATTGAGGCGATCCGTCAGTGCCTTGGGATCCTGTCCCAGTGCCTGCGCCAGCTGGACCCACTTGGTCTTGTCGGCCTGCATTTCGGACGGGTTCGCCCAGATGGTGGTGACCGGGGTACTGACGGCAAGGGGCTCGCCGTTGCGGTCGGTGATCAGACCACGGTGTGCGGGAATCGAAACCGTACGCAGGCTGCGCGCATCGCCCTGTTCGATCAGGAACCGATGGTCGATGACTTGCAGGTCGACGATGCGGTAGCAGATCGCGATGACCATGACCGACAGCAGGCCGACCACGACGCGGAACCGCCACGGGTAGAGTGCCCCTTCGAGCTTCATCATGGCGACACCATCCGGATATCGGCGGCGTTCGGGATGCGCATTTTCAGTTGATCGGTGGCCAGAGCTTCGATACGGCTGTGGGCGGTCCAGGTGCTTTGCTCAAGAATCAGACGACCCCACTCGGCCTGCGCCTTGTCGCGCACGCTGAGCTCACCGTAAAGGGAGTTGAGCAACTGACGGTTCCAGTGCGCGCTGTACGCCACACCGATCGCCGAAACCAGCACGGCGATAAACAACATCAGCATGAAGAAGCTACCGCCCGGGAGGGGCTTGAAGAAACCGCGGCTCATCGGAGTTTCTCCGCGACGCGCATGACGGCGCTGCGCGAACGCGGATTGGAGCGGGTTTCATCATCGGAAGCGAACTGCGCCTTGCCGATCAGCTTGATACGCGGCTCGAAAGCCTGATGACGGATCGGCAGGTTGCGCGGCAGGTTATCGGCTTCGCCCTTGACCAGCTTGCGCATGAACAATTTGACGATGCGGTCTTCCAGCGAGTGGAAGCTGATGACCACCAGACGGCCGCCGACTTCGAGGGCTTCCAGCGCAGCCTCAAGGCCCGCTTCCAGATCACCGAGTTCGTTGTTGACGTGAATGCGCAGCCCCTGGAACGCGCGGGTCGCAGGGTTCTTGCCCTTTTCCCACGCCGGGTTGGCGACCTTCAGCACTTCTGCCAGATCGCCGGTGCGTTCGAACGGTTGAGTCTCGCGACGGGCCACGACGGCACCTGCCATCCGGCGGGAGAAACGCTCTTCGCCGTATTCTTTGAAAACGCGGGCGATTTCTTCGGCGGGCGCGGTATTGACGAACTCGGCTGCGCTGACGCCGCGGGACGGGTCCATGCGCATGTCGAGGGGGCCATCGTTCATGAAGCTGAAACCGCGCTCGGGGTCGTCCAGTTGTGGCGACGACACACCGAGATCCAGAAGAATGCCGCTGACCTTGCCCGCCAGGCCGCGTTCTTGAGCTTCGGCGCCCAATTCGGCAAAGCTGCGCTGCACAATGACAAAGCGGCCGTCTTCGGCCGCCAGCGTTTGCCCGGTGGCAATCGCTTGGGGGTCTTTATCGAATCCGAGAAGCCGACCCTCCGGCCCCAGGTTCTGCAATATAAGGCGGCTATGTCCGCCACGACCGAACGTGCCATCCAGATAGCAGCCATCGGCGCGCACCGCGAGAGCCTCGACGGCTTCTTCGAGCAGTACGGTGATGTGGGTAAAGCCGCTATTCGTAGTCACAGGATCAAATCACGCAGTTCATCGGGCATCGCACCCGGTTTTTGAATGGCCGCAAGGTCCGCATCAGCAAGTGCGTTCCAGGCGTCCTCATCCCACAGTTGAAACTTGTTGAGCTGGCCTACCAGCATCACTCGTTTATCGAGCTTGGCGTATTCACGCAAACGTGGCGGCACCAGGAAACGCCCACTGCCGTCCAGCTCCAGATCCACCGCATTACCGATCAACAGCCGCTGCAGACGACGGTTTTCTTCACGGAATGTGGCGAGCTCGCGCAACTTGGCCTCGATCAGCTCCCACTCGGGAAGCGGATAAATGCACAAGCACGGGTCGACGGTATCAATGGTGACGATCATCTGGCCGGCGCTACGCGAATCCAACTCGTCACGGTACCGGCTCGGCATAGCGAGACGGCCCTTTGCATCGAGATTGATTGCGTTTGCACCACGGAACACAGGCGCGATCTCCAAATATTATCTTTTTGCGGCCAAAAAACCCACTTCACGCCACTTTCCGCCACTTGCGCACACTATAGGAATGCGCCCACCACACCGTCAAGGCGACTTCACGAGGAAAACCCTTATAGGACGGATATTTAGGAGCACTTACGAAGGAGATGTGGCGGATTTCGGATCGGTCCTACGGATATTTCCCAGGACGAACAAACGGATGGCGTTCGAAGTTAAAGTGATTTGTGAGGTTTAAGATTTTTTTGGTATTACAGGAGGGGATAAATCGTACAAACGAGGGGGATAAAAGGAGGTGGAGAGTCGATCTGTAAGCCGGGTTCTGTCGAGGACAGTCATTCCTCTACGATGGCCATCACTGGACATCTTTAGCAACCTACCCGGTTCCAGCGCGGGCCACGCCTTGGAACCCTATTTGGTCTTGCTCCGAGTGGGGTTTACCTAGCCACGAACTGTTGCCAGACGTGCGGTGCGCTCTTACCGCACCTTTTCACCCTTACCGGCACCGAAGTGCTTAGGCGGTTATTTTCTGTGGCACTTTCCGTAGGCTCACGCCCCCCAGGCGTTACCTGGCACTCCGCCCTATGGAGCCCGGACTTTCCTCCCCCCTTCATTGCAGAACAATGAAAGGCAGCGACTGTCCAATCGACTCTCCGCCGCCAAGGTTAATGGGAGGACGGCTCAAGAACAAGCTTTAATCGGCTCTCCCGCCATTTGCAGAGCTGCCCGCGACATCCCGTCACACGCCTTTCTGTTTATCCAGCGCCACCTGATAAAGCAGGTTCTTGCGTACGCCGGTGATCTCTGCTGCCAGTGCAGCGGCACGCTTGAGGGGCATTTCCTCCAGCAGCAGATCCAGCACACGCCGCGCCTCGGCGCCAATCACATCTTCGCCTTCGGGCTCACTCCAGCCCGCCACCAGCACAACGCATTCGCCGCGCTGCTGGTTACTGTCGCCTTCAACGAAAGCGCGCAACTCGGACAGCGGCAGTCCCTTGAGGGTTTCGAAGGTTTTCGTCAATTCGCGCCCGAGCACGGCGGGACGGTCCGGGCCGAAGATGTCTTCCATGTCCTGAAGGCATTCGAGAATGCGGTGGGGCGCCTCATAGAAGATAAGCGTGCGCGGTTCTTCTTTGACAAGTTCCAGACGCGCCTTTCGGCCCACCGACTTGGCCGGCAAGAAGCCTTCGAAGATAAAGCGGTCCGACGGCAACCCCGCCGCAGAGAGCGCCGCGATCAATGCGCAGGCGCCCGGAACCGGGATCACTTGAATACCTGCTGCCCGAGCCTGACGCACCAAGTGGTAGCCAGGGTCGGAAATGAGCGGCGTGCCGGCATCGGAAATCAGCGCAACGTTATCGCCCGCCAGCAGCCGTGTAATGAAGCGGCTGCCCTCCTCGCGCTCGTTATGCTCGTGGCAGGCGGCCAACGGCGTCGGAATGCCAAAGTGCTGCATCAGCCGCAATGAGTGGCGGGTATCCTCGGCGGCAATCAGCGAGACATCGCGCAGCACCTTCAAGGCACGGGCGCTGATGTCATCCAGGTTGCCGATCGGCGTGGCCACCACATAAAGCGTACCTGTAGTGGAATTCGAAACACCCGGAGCAGTCAAAGCGCACACCTCATGTTGTGTAAAAGCCTGCATTGTACAGGCTGCGGCGCACAAAACAGGACGCTGCACCCCGTGAGACCTGAAAACGCAGTTCGAACGCCAGCATCAGGGCAGCGACCCCGCTAAAGACGTTTCAGCTCGGCTGACACGCCCGTAGACGACCCATATCGCCGCTTTAACGCCTTCAACGTCGCGCCCCGGCCAGTGCTTGGGTACACTTCCACGCTAATTTGCTCGAGTATCAGGAACATACACATGATCGCTTGCCTGCGGCTGTTCTCTGCCCTCTGCCTCGCTGCCCTTCTGGCTGCCTGTGCCGGTTCGCCCTCCTCCAGCCTTGGCGAATTGCCTCGCTCCCCCGATGCCAGCATCGAACAACTGCTCGAACAGGCTGCAGCGGCAAAGTCGCCTGATCAGGCTGCGCTGCTGAAACTGACGGCGGCTGATCTTGCAGCACGCCAGAACAACCCGAGCCGCGCCGCGAGCATCCTTGAGCAGGTGCAGATGGACCAGCTCAAGACCGACAAACAAATCTACGCCAACACCCTGTCTGCCGAACTGGCATTGGGTCGCAGCCAGCCGAAAGCCGCGCTGACCGCTCTCAACCACCCGAGCATGCAGCATCTGGGCGAAATGCCGGTTGATCTGCAAACCCGCGCTCACACTGTTCGCGCCCGTGCTTTTGAAGCAGACGGCCAGACCCTCGCCGCTGCAAGCGAGCGCGTGTTCATGGGCCCGCTGCTGCAAGGCGATGCCTTGAATGCCAACAACGACGCTATCTGGACGCTGGTTGCCGCGCTGCCACCCGAGCAGCTGCAAAGCTCAGCCAACGATGACATGGGCGGCTGGCTGAGCCTGGCCCGCGCGGTCAAGGGCGCCGGCACGCTGGAACAGCAACAGGCGGCCATCGACAACTGGAAAGCGCAGAACCCGCAACACCCTGCGGCGCGTCAGTTGCCGACTGCCCTCGCGCAATTGCGTGACCTGAAGAGCCAGCCGTTGACCAAGATCGCATTGCTGCTGCCGCAAGACGGTCCGCTCGCCTCGGTATCGCGCGCTCTGCGTGACGGCTTCATGGCCGCGAACTATCAAGCCCAGCAGGCCGGCGAGAAGCCGCCTGCGATCGAAGTGTTCGACAGCTCCCGCGTGACCTCTATGGACGCCTTTTATGCGCAAGCCAAGGCGGCGGGCGTACAACTAGTGGTCGGTCCGCTGGAGAAACCACTGGTTAAACAGCTGAGTGCTCGCCCTCAATTGCCAATCACCACCCTGGCGCTGAACTACAGCGATTCCGGCACCCAGGGCCCTGCCGAGCTGTTCCAGTTCGGTCTGGCCGCTGAAGACGAAGCCCGCGAAGTGGCGCGCCGTGCCTGGGCCGATGGCAAACGCAGTGCCGTTGCCATGGTGCCGAAGGGTGAATGGGGTGATCGCGTGCTGGAGGCCTTCCGCCAAAGCTGGCAGGCCAAGGGCGGCACCTTGCTGGGTGCTGAACGCATCGATCAGCCGGTCGCACTCGCTCAGCAGGTCGCCGATCTGTTCCAGCTGCGTAACAGCGAAGGCCGTGCCCAGCGCGTGCAAAGCGCCACTGGCACGCAGATGGCCGCTCAGCCTTCCCGTCGCCAGGACGTAGACTTCATGTTCCTGGCTGCAACGCCGCAACAGGCGCAGCAGATCAAGCCGACCATGGTCTTCCAGTACGCTGGCGATGTTCCGGTTTACGCCACTTCGCACCTGTTCACCAACAGCGGCGACCCGGCGATGTACAACGACCTGAACGGCGTGCGCTTCTGCGAAACCCCTTGGCTGCTGAACGCAAACGACCCGCTGCGCCAACAAGTGACCGCTCAGTGGCCACAAGCTGCCGGCAGCCTGGGCCGCCTGTATGCCATGGGCATCGACGCGTACCGTCTGGCGCCACGATTGACTCAGCTGAAAACCTTGCCTGACAGCCGTATCGACGGCCTGTCCGGCAGCCTGGCGATCGGTCAGGGTCAACGCATCGAGCGTCAGCTGCCATGGGCAGAGTTTGTGGATGGCAAGGTCCAGCGCCTGCCGGACACCGCGCCTTGACCTCAGGCACCACCCGTCAAACTGCAGGGCGCGAGGCCGAAGCCTACGCCCTGCGTCACCTGCAACAGCATGGATTGCAGCTGATTACCCGCAACTGGTCATGCAAACGCGGCGAGCTTGATCTGGTCATGCTCGACGGCGATACAGTAGTATTCGTCGAAGTTCGGTATCGTCGCCACGCCGGTTGGGGTGGCGCGCTGGAAAGCGTCGATTTTCGCAAGCAGCAAAAGCTCACCCTGGCAGCTCAATCCTTTCTGCAAAGCGAGGTGCGCTGGGCCGATTCGCCGTGTCGCTTCGACGTCGTCGCGATCAATGGCGACCCCGGCACATCACCCGCGCTGAATTGGCTGAAGAACGCGTTCGATTGCTGAAAACGCGATGATTCCGTCGGATTGCAGCGTAAGATCGGCCGCCTTCCCTTTTGTAGGACCGGCTTCAGCGTTGTAGGACCGGCTTTAGCCGGGAAGCTTCTGGTGTTGCGCTTTATCCCTTACCACCCTACGAACCACCCTGGCTCTTTTGCTCTTTGCTTTGCGGGCTGCACAGTTTTGTGCCGGGACGCCGATGACTTATCGGACGCCGTCTCGACCAGCCGCCCCTATTAAGGTTTTCATAGATGGACATGCAATCCCGAATTCGCCAGCTTTTCCAGGCCAGCATCGACACCAAGCAACAGGCGATGGATGTTGTTGCACCCCACATCGAGCAAGCCAGCCAGGTCATGGTCAATGCGCTGCTCAACGAGGGCAAGATGCTCGCCTGCGGCAATGGCGGTTCGGCTGGCGATGCCCAGCACTTTTCCTCGGAGCTGCTCAACCGTTTCGAACGCGAGCGACCTAGCCTGCCCGCTATCGCGCTGACCACCGACACCTCCACCATCACCTCCATCGCCAACGACTACAGCTACAACGAAATCTTCTCCAAACAGATTCGTGCGCTGGGTCAGCCGGGCGATGTGCTGCTGGCGATTTCCACCAGCGGCAATTCGGCGAACATTATTCAGGCCATCCAGGCCGCACATGATCGTGAAATGATTGTCGTAGCCTTGACCGGTCGCGATGGCGGCGACGTTGCGTCGCTGCTGTTGCCGGAGGACGTGGAGATCCGCGTCCCGGCAAAAGTCACCGCACGTATTCAGGAAGTCCACCTGCTGGCGATCCACTGCCTTTGCGACTTGATCGACAGCCAACTGTTCGGGAGTGAAGAATGATATCCAAACGTCTTAGCCTGCTGGCCCTGACGCTCTGCCTGGGCATCAGCGGATGCAGCTCGGTGATCAACGCCAGCCGCGAAGCGCCGATCGATGACGATCGCGGTACACGCACCTTTGGCAGCAAGATCGACGACTCGCTGATCGAGACCAAGGTCTCGGTGAACATCGCCAAAGCCAATCCTGACCTGGACAACGCCTCGCACATTGTCGTCACCAGCTTCAACGGTATCGTCCTGCTGGCCGGCCAGACCCCGCGCGCGGACCTCAAGCAACTGGCCGAGCAAACCGCCAGCCAGGTGCAGAAGGTCAAGAAGGTCAACAACGAGCTCCAGGTCACCGGTCCGTCCTCGATGCTGGCGCGCAGCAATGACGCCTGGCTGACGAGCAAGATCAAAACCGAGATGCTCACAGACAGCGCCATCCCGGGCTCGCGCATCAAGGTCGTGACTGAAAACGGCATCGTCTACCTGCTGGGCCTGCTGAACCAGGCAGAAGCCACCCGCGCCACCAACCTGGTGCAAGGCGTCGGCGGCGTACAGAAGATCGTGAAGCTGTTTGAGTACATCGACTGACGGTGTGGCAAGAGACAATCAGCACTTACAAAAAAGGCGATCCCTCGGGATCGCCTTTTTCGTTACGGCAGAAGCGACTTACTTGACCACTTTCAGACTCGGCCGGCCCGTAGGGCGCGGTGGCTCGTCGTTTGGTGGCGGCATGTCGTCTTCGACTTCCAGATCTTCGTCTTCATCCACAGCAGGCTCCAGGTCGAAGACCATGCCCTGCCCGTTCTCGCGAGCATAAATGCCCATGATTGCGGCAATCGGCACGTACAGGCTGTGGGGAACGCCACCGAAGCGGCCTTCGAAACTCACCGCGTCGTTGTCCATGTGCAGATGGCGAACGGCGCTCGGCGAAATGTTCAGGACGATCTGCCCGTCATTGGCAAACCCTTGCGGGACTTGAACCTTCGGGTAGTCGGCATTGACGAGTACGTGGGGTGTGCAATCGTTATCCACGATCCACTCATACAACGCGCGGATCAAATAAGGGCGACTGGAGTTCATCAAACGGCTCCTAAGGCCTTAGCGCATATCGCGTTCGACACCAGACAGACTTGCCTGAAATGCCTCACGCGCAAATTGGCGCTCCATATAATCAAGCAGCGGCTTGGCGGGCCGCGGCAATTCGATACCCAGAATCGGCAGGCGCCAGAGTATGGGCAATAGACAGCAGTCGACCAGACTTTGCTCGTCGCTCAGGAAAAAAGGCTTATCCGCGAACAACGGCGACACGCCGGTCAGACTTTCGCGCAGTTCCTTGCGCGCCTGAACACGTGCGGCTTCTTTGCTGCGCGGGTCCAGAATCAGATCCACCAGCCCGCACCAGTCGCGCTGAATCCGGTGGATCAGCAGGCGGCTGTTGGCACGCGCCACCGGATAGACCGGGAGCAGCGGCGGATGGGGATAACGTTCGTCCAGGTATTCCATCACCACCGTCGACTCGTACAACGCCAGGTCACGATCGACCAGGGTTGGAACGCTGCCGTACGGATTCACCTCGATCAATTTGGGCGGATGACGGCCCGCGACAACTTCAATGATCTCGGCGCTGACACCTTTCTCGGCGAGCACAATGCGCACGCGATGGGAATAGTGGTCGGCGGGGTCGGAGTAACAGGCCAACCGATTGGTCACGCCCATGGCGGTCCTCCTCGCTTGTAGATATTCAAAAAGCAGAAATACGGATGCGCCGCGAGGGCGCTTTCGGCGACGTCCACGATGATCGGGTGTTCAACGCGGGCGACAAGATAGCTCATTTACTCGAAGTAGATTCTGCAATCTTCAGCCCGCCACTATACCTGCTCTCCCCCCACTACCTGAAACAGCGCAACGGCAAGCGGCGCAGACCCGCGAATCAGACGCCTGCTCAGTGGACGTCTTTCCAGAATTCGCGCTTGAGCAGCCAGGCCAGGATGAACAGCACGGCGAGGTAAAGCAGCACGTAGGTGCCGATGCGCCGGTGCTGCAGTGTGTTCGGGTTGGCCGAGTAAGCGAGGAAGGTGACGAGGTTTTTCACCTTCTCGTTAAACTGCGCTTCGGTCAGCGTGCCGGTATCAGGGATGATGACCAGTTGATCGCAGGCTTCGTGACTCAGGATCGCGTCGGTGTGTGTTTTTTTGTCTTCTACGCGCTGAACCTCCTTGCAGCCGAGCCTCTGATGCCCTTGAAGCCCTTCCAGCACATTGGGCATGCCCACGTTAGGGTAAATCCTGTTGTTCACGCCCCAGGGCCGCGTCGGGTCCTCGTAGAACGAACGCAGGTAGCCATAGAGCCAGTCAGTTCCGCGAACGCGTGCGACAAGGGTCAGATCGGGCGGTGCGGCACCAAACCAGTTTTTCGCATCCGCAGGCTGCATCCCGATGGTCATGTGATCACCGATCTTCGCCCCGGTGAACACCAGCTTCTCCAGCATCAGGTCGTGGGGGATACCGAGATCGTCCGCCACACGCTCGTAGCGCTGAAACCTGGCGCTGTGGCAACCCATGCAGTAATTGACGAACGTCCCCGCGCCATCCTGCAGGGCTGCCTTGTCCGAGACGTCAATGTCGACGCTTCCGAGATCAGCGCCCCGCTCTTCGGCGAATGACAACGCCGGCAACAGGGCAATGAGCAAGACGGCGAGGAGCGCTTTCATCAGCCTGTCACCCTGTCCGGCACCGGCTTCGTCCGCTCCATGCGCGTGTAGAACGGCATCAGGATGAAGTAGGCGAAATACAGGACCGTGCAGACCTGTGACAGCAGTGCGCGCCCGGGGCTCGGCGGCAATACGCCCAGCACCCCGAGGGTCACGAAAGACAGGCAAAACAACAGCAGCCAGAGGCGACTCAGCCGACCCTTGTAGCGCATCGACTTGACCGGGCTGCGGTCCAGCCACGGCAGCACGAAGAGTACGGCGATGGCGGCGCCCATGGCCATGACGCCGAGAAGCTTGTCCGGGATGGCGCGCAAGATCGCGTAGAACGGCGTGAAGTACCAGACCGGCGCAATGTGCTCCGGGGTCTTCAAAGCGTTGGCCTGCTCGAAGTTGGATTTTTCGAGGAAGTAACCGCCCATCTCCGGGAAGAAAAACACCACCGAGCAGAAGATGAACAGAAACACCACGACGCCGAGCAGATCCTTGACCGTGTAGTACGGGTGAAAAGGAATGCCGTCCAAAGGGTTGCCGTTCTCGTCCTTGTATTTCTTGATGTCGACGCCGTCGGGGTTGTTCGAGCCCACTTCATGCAGCGCCAGAATATGCAGCACCACAAGCCCGATGATCATGATCGGCAAGGCCACGACGTGCAGCGCAAAGAACCGGTTCAGGGTGATGCCGGAGACCAGATAATCCCCGCGAATCCACTCGGCAAGGTCGTTGCCGATGATGGGAATCGCGCCGAACAGCGAAACGATCACCTGAGCCCCCCAGTACGACATCTGCCCCCACGGCAGCAGGTAGCCCGTGAACGCCTCGGCCATCAGCGCCAGATAAATCAGCATCCCGAAGATCCAGACCAGCTCGCGGGGCTTCTGATACGAGCCGTACAGCAGCCCGCGAAACATGTGCAGGTAGATGACGATGAAGAATGCCGACGCGCCGGTCGAATGCAAAAGCCGCAGAATCGAGCCGTATGCGACGTCACGCATGATGTACTCGACCGATGCAAAGGCCCCCTCAGCCGTGGGCGTGTAACTCATGGTCAGCCAGATGCCGGTGAGGATCTGGTTGACCAGCACCAGCAGCGCCAGGGCGCCGAAGATATAGAAGAAATTGAGATTCTTGGGCGCGTAGTACTTGCTGAGGTGGTTTTCCCACATTGAGGTCGCCGGAAAGCGCGCATTGATCCAGTCCATGAGCTTGCTCATCACGCTTGCTCCTGATCCACACCAATGACGATGATTGAGTCCGACTCGTAGGAATGCGGCGGCACTGGCAGATTCAGCGGCGCAGGCTGCGCCTTGTAGACGCGTCCGGCCAGGTCGTAACGGGAGCCATGACAGGGGCAGAAATATCCGCCGACCCAGTTCTTGCCCAAATCGGCGGGAGCAACCTCGGGGCGAAACGTGGGTGAGCAACCAAGATGGGTACAGATGCCGATCAACAGCAGGATTTCAGGCCGGATCGACCGGATCACCGGATCAACATAGGCAGGCTGGGTGGAATCCTTTGATTGAGGGTCGGAGAGCTCGCCGGTAAGCGTGCCCAGACTGGAAAGGATCTCAGGCGTGCGACGGACAATGAACACCGGCTGACCACGCCATTCAGCAATCATCTGCTGGCCCGGCTCAATCTTGCTGATGTTGACTTTGACCGGTGCTCCCGCCGCCCTGGCTTTGGCACTCGGAAACCATGAGCCCACGAACGGCACGGCGGCGCCGACCGCTCCAGCTGCGCCTACCACAGACGTGGCCGTCACAAGGAAGCGACGCCGGCCCGTGTTAACGCCGTCATTGCCCATTGAGCCCTCTCCCGTCAGCATCCGAGATCTCCTTGACCAGGCCCTCGAAATCGATAAACGACAGCCATAAAAGACAGCCATAAAAAAACGCCCAGCTTCGTATAGAAACTGAGCGTTCTTTTTGAACGGAAGCGAATTAACGCTTCGAGTACTGCGGACGCTTACGCGCTTTACGCAGACCGACTTTCTTACGTTCAACTTCGCGAGCATCGCGAGTGACGAAGCCAGCTTTGCGCAGAGCGCCACGCAGGGTTTCGTCGTATTGCATCAGAGCGCGGGTGATACCGTGGCGGATCGCGCCAGCTTGACCACTCACACCACCGCCGATGACAGTGACGTAGATGTCGAATTTCTCGACAGTCTGAGTCAGTTCCAGCGGCTGACGAACTACCATGCGGGCAGTTTCGCGACCGAAGAACGAGTCCAGGGAACGGTTGTTGATGGAGATGTTACCGGTACCCGGACGCAGGAAAACGCGAGCGGTTGCGGTCTTGCGACGGCCAGTGCCGTAATTTTGAGTCGCCGACATAATGAACTATTCCGTTAAAACTTCAGTTCTTGGGGCTGCTGAGCAGTATGAGGGTGTGCAGCGCCCGCATAGACTTTCAGCTTACGATACATGTCGCGACCCAGCGGGTTCTTAGGCAGCATGCCTTTGACCGCGGTCTCGATCACGCGCTCAGGAGCTTTGGCGATCAGCTTTTCAAAGTTGATCGACTTGATCCCGCCCGGGAAACCGGAGTGAGAGTAGTAGATCTTGTCGGTGGTCTTGGCACCGGTGACACGGATCTGCTCAGCATTGATCACGACGATGTAGTCGCCAGTGTCAACGTGCGGAGTGTATTCCGGCTTGTGCTTGCCACGCAGACGGCTCGCGATTTCAGTGGCCAGACGACCCAGGGTCTGACCAGCAGCGTCGACGACGAACCAGTCGCGCTTTACTGTTTCCGGTTTAGCGGTAAAAGTTTTCATTCTTTATAGCCTCAAAGGCCGCCCTGAAAAATAGACGGCGGAGCATACTCATTAGTACGGTCTTTGACAAGTCAAAGGCCGCCGGGCACGAACGCTATAGGGGGCTCGGGTCAGCGCGTTCGATCGCAGCGGTTTCTTTTGGCGCGGGGCATCACTCCAGCGACAAAGAGGAGCGGAATTATGCCGATTGCGAAAAAAATTTCAACCTGCTTTTATGGCTCTTTTAAACAGGAGAGCCAAATGGACTACCGCCAACTGGGCAGAACCGACCTCAATGTCAGCGCAATCTGCCTCGGCACCATGACCTGGGGCGAGCAGAACAGCCAGTCCGAGGCCTTCGCGCAGATCGAACGGGCCAAGGCCGCCGGCATCAATTTCATCGACACCGCCGAGATGTATCCGGTCCCGCCGAAGAAAGAAACCTACGCCAGCACCGAGACCATCATCGGCAACAGGTTCAAGCAAAGCGGCGACCGCGCCGACTGGATCCTCGCCAGCAAGATCGCCGGTCCCGGCAACGGCATCGACTACATCCGTGACGGTCAGCTGAAATTCAACCGCGATCACATCGTCGCGGCGCTGGATGCCAGCCTCAAACGCCTGCAGACCGATTATCTCGATCTGTATCAACTGCACTGGCCCGAGCGCAGCACCAACTTCTTCGGCAAGCTGGGCTACAACCACAGTGAGGAACAGTTCACCCCGCTGCTGGAAGTGCTCGAAGCGCTGGACGAGCAGGTCAAGGCCGGCAAGATCCGCCACGTGGGTCTGTCCAACGAAACGCCGTGGGGCACCATGAAGTTCCTCGCCGAATCGGATGCCCATGGCCTGACGCGTCCGGTTTCCATTCAGAACCCCTACAACCTGCTCAACCGCAGCTTCGAGGTGGGCCTGGCGGAAGTGGCGATTCGCGAGCAATGCGGCCTGCTGGCCTACTCGCCCATGGCGTTCGGGATGTTGTCCGGCAAATACGCCGAGGGCGCCCGTCCTGCCAAAGGCCGCCTGAGCCTGTACAGCCGCTTCACGCGCTATTTCAATCCGCAATCGGAAGCGGCCTGCGCGCGCTATGTTGCGCTGGCCCGCGAGCATGGCCTTGATCCTGCGCAAATGGCCCTGGCGTTCGTGACCAGCCGCAGCTTCGTCACCAGCAACATCATCGGTGCCACCACGCTGGAGCAGCTGGAAAGCAACCTGGCGAGCGCGGAACTGGTGCTGTCGGATGAAGTGCTGGCGGGCATCGAGGCGATTCACAAGGATCATCCGAATCCTGCGCCTTGATCGGTGATTAATTGTAGGAGCGCGCTTGCCCGCGAATAGCGTTTGATCAGTCACCGACGGCTTGGCTGACCTACCGCCATTTCGCGGGCAAGCGCGCTCCTACAGGCCTGTGTCGAGCTTCACAGCGACCGGGCAATGATCTCTTTCATGATCTCATTGGTCCCCGCATAAATTCGTTGCACCCGTGCATCCGCCCACGCCCGGGCTATCGGGTATTCCCACATGAAGCCGTAGCCGCCATGCAGCTGCACGCATTCATCCAGCACCTTGCATTGCAGGTCGGTTGACCAGTATTTCGCCATGGCCGCCGTTGGTACATCCAGCGTCCCTTCCAGGTGCAACTCCAGGCAGCGATCAATGAACGTACGACCAATCTGAACTTCGGTGGCGATTTCGGCCAGTTTGAAGCGGGTGTTCTGAAAGTCGATGATGGCCTTGCCAAACGCCTTGCGCTCCCGCGTGTAATCGAGCGTCCACTGCAAGGCGGCTTCGGCGGAGGCAATGGCGCCGATGGCAACCGTCAGGCGCTCCTGCGGCAGTTCCTGCATCAGATACGCGAAACCCATCCCGGCCTGACCCAGCAGGTTCTCTCTGGGCACTCTCACGTCCTGGAAGAACAATTCCGACGTGTCCTGCGCCTTCATCCCGACCTTCTCCAGGCGCTTGCCTTTCGCAAAGCCCGGCGTGCCCGCTTCCACGACAAACAGACTGGTGCCCTTCGCGCCTGCCTTGGGGTCGGTCTTCGCGACCACGATTACCAGATCCGCGAGAAACCCGTTGGTGATGAAGGTCTTCGAGCCATTGATGACGTACTCGTCGCCATCCAGCACGGCGCTGGTCTTGACCCCTTGCAGGTCGGACCCTGCTCCTGGTTCGGTCATCGCGATGGCAGTCACCAGCTCCCCCGAGACCAGCTTCGGCAAATACTTGAGTTTCAGCGCCTCGCTTCCGTAATGCAGGATGTACGGCGCGACGATGTCTGAATGCAGAGAAAAGCCGATACCGGTCAGGCCGAGACGGGAGATTTCCTCGATCACCACCGTGGTGTAGAGGAAATCCGCGCCCATGCCGCCGTACTCTTCGGGCAGGTGCGAACACAACATGCCCTGCTCCCCCGCTCGGTTCCACAAGGTACGGTCGATATGGCCCTGCTTTTCCCACTGGGCATGGAACGGCACCGCATGCTGTTCGAAGAACTTGCGGACGCTGTTGCGAAAGAGTTCGTGCTCTGAGCTGAAGAGTGTTCTGGCGAGCATGGGGCACCTGGCGTGAAGGATTGTCGGACAAAACCTCAGCAGAGCGTAGGCGCCGTCGTTTGACGGCGACACTGGACACATCCGACAAAAAATAAGACGATCACGCCGTTGATTGACCACTTTCCCATATAAGAACAAAAGACTATGTCTATCCAACCCAACACGCCGTTGCGGCGTGTCAGCATTCTTGCGATCGATGGAATTTTTGCCTCCACGCTCATGCAAGCCAAAGACTTCTTTCACCTCGCCAGCCTGCGCTACGGCAAGCAGTTGGGACAGGGCTTCAAGCCGGCCTTCGAAACCCGATTGGTCAGCCCTGACGGCAAGGAAGTCCGCAGTTTCAGCGACGTCGTCATCCCTGTAGACGGTGTGCTTGAACACAGCGATATCATCATCCTTCCCGCTTTCGTCGAAGATTTCGACACCCTGCGCGAGCGCTATCCGCAAATACTGCCGTGGCTGCGTGAGCAACATGCGCGCGGTGCCGTGCTTTGCGGTGAAGCCAGCGGTGTGTTCTGGCTTGGGGATGCGGGGTTGCTCGACGGCAAGGAAGCGACCACCTACTGGCGGTTCTTCAACGAATTCGCCGAGCGTTTTCCGAACGTGCTGTTGAATCAGGAAAAGCACCTGACCGACGCCGATAATCTGTATTGCGCAGGCGGCACGATTTCAGCGTGTGATCTGTACATCTACCTGATCGAGCGCTTCTGCGGCGCTCATGTCGCGCAGACCGTCGCCCGCGACATTCTCTATGAAGTGCAGCGCAGTTATGCACCGGGACGGATTGGTTTTGGCGGTCAGAAGCTGCATCAGGATGTGATCATTCTGCAGATCCAGCACTGGCTCGAAGAACATTTCGCCGACAAATTCCGTTTCGAGGATGTGGCACGCGAGCATGGCATGAGCATCCGCAACTTCATGCGCCGGTTCCAGACCGCAACGGGCGACAAGCCGCTGCATTACCTGCAACGCCTGCGCATCGAGACGGCAAAGGGTTTGCTGTCGGGCTCACGCAAGAGCATCAAGACCATCAGCTATGAAGTCGGCTACGACGATGCCAGCTTCTTCGCGCGGCTATTTCGTCAACACACCGACCTGTCGCCGAACCAGTACCGGCAGCAGTTTCAGCAGGCGGCCTAGAATCAGCTTCAAGCGGCAAGTTTCAAGCTGCAAGTCGTCTACATGACCTCTTGCAGCTTACCGCTTGAAGCTTGCAGCTGCTGGCTAGGGCTTATGCGCCCGCGACAGGAATTCGTGGGACTGCATTTCCAGCAACCGGCTCAGCGTGCGCTGGAACTCGAAGTTCAAACGGCCGCCGGTGTACAGGTCTTTCAATTCGACTTCCGCCGAGATGATCAACTTGACGTTGCGGTCGTAGAACTCGTCGACCATGTTGATGAACCGACGCGCGATGTCGTCAGTGGTCACGCTCATCTGCTCCACGCCGCTGAGCAGCACCGCATGGAAGATCTTGCCGAGTTCGATGTAATCGTTCTGGCTACGCGGGCCGTCGCACAGCTCACGGAAGTCGAACCACGCCACGTCGTCGCAGGTACGGATCGCCTTGATCTGCCGATTCTCGATGATCAGCACATCGTTCTCGATGGCCTTGGTGCATTCCGGGGTCAGCGCACGGAAGCTCTTGCGCAGGCTCTCCTCTGCCGCTTCGTCCAGCGGGAAGTGGAACAGCTCTGCTTGCTCCAGGTGACGCAGCCGATAGTCGACACCGCTGTCGACGTTGACGATCTCGGTGTTCTGCTTGATCAGGGCAATCGCCGGCAGGAAACGCGCACGCTGCAGACCGTCCTTGTAGAGGCCGTCCGGGACGATGTTCGAGGTCGCGACCAGGGTCACGCCGTTCTTGAACAGCTCTTCCATCAGCGTGCCGAGGATCATCGCGTCGGTAATGTCCGATACGAAGAATTCGTCGAAACAGATCACCCGCGCTTCTTCGGAAAACTGCTTGGCGATAAGCGTCAGCGGGTTCTTCTCGCCCTTGAGGTTTTTCATCTCCTCGTGGACGCGCTTCATGAAGCGGTGGAAGTGCGTGCGGGTCTTGTCTTCAAACGGCAGCGCTTCGAAGAAGGTGTCGACCAGATAGGTCTTGCCCCGGCCCACGCCGCCCCAGAAATACAGCCCTTTCACAATCGGGGCTTCTTTCTTGCCGAACAGCTTGCCCAGCAATCCCGGCTTGCGGTCATGGGCGGCGACCAGATCGTCGTACAGACGCTGCAAATGGCGCACTGCATTCTCTTGCGCGGCGTCGTGGAAAAAGTCCGGACGCTTCAGGTCAGCTTGGTATCGTTCTAGAGGGGTCATAGTCGCTTGCAAGGGAGCAAAAACGGGCCGTCACTGTAGCGACGGCCCATTGGAATGGCAATTAATCCTGTTGTGGCGCGAGCGCCAGTTTCAGGCTCTCGATCGCAGCGTCGCGGGCGGCGGCATCGGCGAACGCCGGGCTGTCGGCGACACAGGCATCACTCAGCCACAGGGTGAAGGCATCGCCTTCGGTCCGGATATCCAGCGTACCGCCCTGCTGCAGCTGTTTGGTCACGGCACCGGCCGCTTTGCCGTCTGCGAAGTGGCGCGACAGCAGCAGTTGCTCGCCATCGGCCGTCAGCAGCCGAAAGCGGAAACTGCCGTCGTCTTCACGGAAACTGACGAAGCGCGGGCCTTTGCTGGCCTTTTTCCTGGTCGCCGTGACGGTTTGCGCGGCGGTGCGGAATGACCGCAGGCCGACCGCTTCGCGCAGCTCGCCCAGAAACGGCGTGGCCACACGACGGGCCTTCTCGGCGCCCGCTTGCAGAATGTCTTCCAGTTCGGCTGGCCGCTCGATCAGGCGATGGTAGTTCTCGCGTGCTTCGCCCAGCTCGGCGTCCAGCAACTGGAAAAGGCGCTGCTTGGCATCACCCCAACCCAATCCCTGTAACAGGTCGGTGCGGAACTCGTCGCCTTGCTCCTTGCTGGCGAATGCCTGGTACAGCGTGAACAGGTGCGAGGTGTCCGGATCCTTGGCCTCGCCCGGCAGGCGCGAGTCAGTGACGATGCGCGAGATCGCTTCTTTCATGTCTTTGGCGCTGGTGAACAGCGGGACGGTGTTGTCGTAGCTTTTCGACATCTTGCGGCCGTCCAGGCCAGGCAGGGTCGCTACGCTTTCTTCGATCAGCGCTTCCGGCATCACGAAGAACTCTTTGCCGTTGCCGAACAGGTGATTGAAGCGCTGACCGATGTCGCGCGCCATTTCGACGTGCTGGATCTGATCGCGACCGACCGGCACTTGATGGGCGTTGAACATCAGGATGTCGGCGGCCATCAGCACCGGATAGCTGAACAGCCCCATGGTGATACCGGCGTCCGGGTCTTCGCCGGCTTCGACATTCTTGTCCACCGAGGCCTTGTAGGCGTGGGCGCGATTGAGCAGCCCCTTGCCGGCCACGCAGGTGAGCAGCCAGGTCAGTTCGGGAATTTCCGGAATGTCGGACTGGCGATAGAACGTCACGCGCTCGACGTCCAGCCCTGCCGCGAGCCAGGTCGCGGCGATTTCCAGGCGCGAGCGCTGAATGCGCAGCGGGTCATCGCATTTGATCAGCGCGTGGTAGTCAGCCAGAAAGTAGAACGAGTCAGCGTCGCTCTGGCGGCTGGCAACGATGGCCGGGCGAATGGCGCCGGCGTAATTGCCCAGGTGCGGCGTGCCGGTGGTGGTGATACCGGTCAGGATACGAGTGGTCATGGCTAGTCGCTTATTTTGGGTGCTGCGATCAATTCGAAAGGCGCGGCAGAATCAGATCCTTGAGATCGGTCAGCTTGCCGTGAAAAAAGTGCCCGCATTCTGCCACTTTCAGCAGCTCATGGGGGCGCGGGAGTTTGTCGGACCAGTCGTATACGAGTTGTGGGTCAACGACTTCGTCGGTGTCGGGCTGAATGATCGTCAAAGCGCCCTTCTGAGCCAGGGCATCCACATTGGCGATCCGCATCACGGCAGGCGCGACCATGAACAGATGCTTCAAGGTTTCGCCTTCAGCCTCAAGACGCCCGCCCAGGGTCGCCGCCACGAAACCGCCGAAGGAAAAACCGAACAAGGTCATGGGCAGGTCGAGATGCTTGGCGCGCAGCCAACTCGCCGCCGCCTGTGCGTCGTCGACTTCGCCCTCGCCCATGTCAGAGCTGCCGGCGCTGGCACCAACTCCGCGATAGTTGAAGCGCAAGGTGATCAGACCGGCATCACGCGCGGTGCGCTGCAGGGTCGAGATCACTTTATTGAGCATGGTGCCGCCCTGAACCGGGTTAGGATGGCATATCAGCGCGATGCCCTTGGGCTCGTCCAGATCGAGGTACAACGCTTCAAGTTGGCCCGCCGGGCCGTCGATGAATACAGGGGTCTCACGCATGAGCAAGAATGAACTCCGTGACCTTCAATTGGGTCGACTCGTCTAGCTGATTGTCTGTGGCTGGCATGCTGGCGACGCGTCGCCGCTATACAGCGCAGGTTCGAGCCGTTAACGTAAAGCAAAGCCGTTTATAGAGGAAGGACTCGTGGATTACTCGCTCTTAGTTTGGTTGCTGCCGACCATCGCCCTTGTGGTTGGTGTGATCATCGGTTTCTTCGTGGCGCGCGCGCTGCCCAATGCCGTGCCTAACGGTACTCAGCGCCAGCTGGATGACGTTCAGGAGCGTTTCGACACCTATCAGAACGAGGTGATCACTCACTTCAACAGCACGGCCAATCTGGTGCAGAAGCTGTCGCAAAGCTACCACGATGTTCAGGAGCATCTGGCCGAAGGCGCCAACCGTCTGGCCACTGACGACATCACCCGTCAACGCCTGTTGGCCGCGCTGCACCCGGACGCGCTCCATCCACACCGCGATCGCCTGACGCCACCGCGCACCGCCGCTGAACCGCCGAAGGACTACGCGCCCAAGTCGCCCGACTCCCCCGGCATGCTGGATGAGCATTACGGTTTGAAGAAGTAAGCGCTCACGCTTCACCAAAAGCCCGCCCCTGAGGTGATCAGAGGCGGGCTTTTTTGTGGGCGTTCGGCTCATGGGAATCCGGTATGTACGAGTTCCACGCCAGCCATGTCATCCCCATACGACGACGGATCAATGTAGGAGCGCGCTTGCCCGCGAAGACGGTGTGTCAGTCGGTATGGATGTTTCTGACACGACGCCTTCGCGGGCAAGCGCGCTCCTACACTGGAATTGCGCCAGGCACCCCGTCTGCGACCGGCCCCAATCCGTAGGAGCCGGCTTGCTGGCGAACCGGTGTTTTCATCAACCCCCGATGTTCACCGTGGCCAGGAAACAAAAAACCCGCCATCACAGGCGGGTTTTTTGTACAGCGAACAGCGTTTAGATCACGCCGCGGGTCCGCAATAGATCCAGCACTTGCTTGACGCCTTCCTCGACGGTCAGCGACTGCGTGTCGATGACCAGGTCGGCATCCAGCGGGACGTCATACGGGAAGGATTCACCCGGGATGTTGTCCTTGTCGGCGGCGTAGAGCCCCTGAGGGTCACGCTCGCGGCAGACTTGCGGCGACGCCTGAACGTACACGGTGATCAGTCGATCATCCCCGATCAGGGCCTTGGCATTCTGCCGACCGCCGGCGTCCGGCGCGACGAACGCCGCGAGGGTCAGCAGGCCGGCTTCGTTGAACTGACGCGCAACGTGGGCGGCACGACGCCAGTTCTCGGTGCGACCGGCGCGATCCTGCGGCAAGCCCTTGTTGAGGTCGTGGCGCAGATTCTGGCCATCAAGGACGAACACCCCACGGCCCATGTCGAAAAGCTTGCGCTCCACGGCATATGCCAGCGTGCTCTTGCCTGCACCCGACAAACCGCTGAACAGCACGGTGGCCGGCTTCTGGCCGAAGCGCTGAGCGCGCTCTTCTGTCGAAACATGGGCCAGCGCGCCGTGATGACTCCCGCCGCCCGCAACCACCGGTTTGGCGATGATCATGCCGGCCGCCACGGTGCCGTTGGTCAAACGGTCGATGACGATGAACGCGCCCGTGGTGCGGTTGCTGTCGTAGCCGTCGAGGGCAATCGGTGCGTCCAGTGCGATCTTCACGCGGCCGATTTCATTCAGCTGCAGCGAACTGGCCGGGCCTTCTTCCAGGGTGTTCACGTCAACACGATGGGTGATGCTGGCAATCGAACCCGGCACGTAGGACGTGGCGCGTTTGATGTCGTATTTCTTGCCCGGCAGCATCGGCTCTTCGGCCATCCACACCAGCATGGCGTCGAAGGCGTCGGCCACCTGAGGGACATTGTCGGCATGCACCAACAGGTCGCCACGGGAGATGTCGATCTCGTCTTCCATGGTCAGCGTCACCGCCTGACCCGGGCCCGCATGCTCCAGCTCGCCTTCAAAGGTGACGATGGATTTCACCCGGCTGCTCTTGCCGGACGGCAGCACAACGACTTCGTCGCCCTTGTGCACGATACCGCTGGCCAGGGTGCCGGCGAAACCGCGGAAGTTCAGGTTAGGACGGTTGACGTACTGCACCGGGAAACGCAGGTCGGTGAAATTGCGGTCGTTGGCGATCTCGACGGTTTCGAGAATCTCCATCAGCGACTTGCCGGTGTACCACGGCGAACGCTCGCTCCGGTTGACCACGTTGTCGCCCTTGAGGGCTGACATCGGCACGAATTCCATCGTTGTCGGCTTCAGCGCAATGCGGTCGGCGAACGCCAGGTAATCGGCCTTGATCTGCTCGAAGATGGTCTCGTCGAAGCCATTGAGGTCCATCTTGTTGATGGCGACCACAATGTGCTTGATGCCCAGCAACGAGGCGATGTAGCTGTGGCGCTTGGTCTGGGTCTGCACGCCGTAGCGGGCGTCGACCAGAATGATCGCCAGGTCACAGGTGGAGGCACCGGTGGCCATGTTGCGGGTGTACTGCTCATGGCCGGGGGTGTCGGCGATGATGAACTTGCGCTTGGCGGTGGAGAAGTAACGGTAGGCGACATCGATGGTGATGCCCTGCTCGCGCTCGGCCTGCAGGCCGTCGACCAGCAATGCCAGATCGACTTCGTCGCCCGTGGTGCCGGATTTTTTCGAATCACGGGTGATGGCTTCCAGGTGATCTTCATAGATCATCTTGGAGTCGTGCAGCAGACGCCCGATCAACGTGCTCTTGCCGTCGTCGACGTTGCCACAGGTCAGGAAGCGCAGCATTTCCTTGCGTTCGTGCTGGCCCAGATAGGCGAGGATGTCCTCGCTGATCAATTCAGATTGATGGCTCATTGGGTTCAAGCTCCAAGCTGTAAGCTTCAAGCGGCAAGCTCGTCGGCATACAGCTAGTCAGAAATTTTGTTGATCAGCCCGCATAGCATTTTTGAAAGCTCGCGGGTTTCAATTATCCAAGCGGCAGCAAGTGACTCGGAGATGTAGCCGATTTCTTTACCCACGATGAGCTGGGTTCTCAACTCACCGCAGGACGCTTTCGCTATCCATAAAAACCGGCACTTATCCTTTGCTGTGTAACGCTCCATGCCTTCCGCGATATTGCTGGGCACTGACAAAGCTGAGCGTGTGATCTGGCTCTTGAAAGCCAGATCTCTGCATGCAGCCAGCTCCTTGTAAATCATGACAGCTAGTGCTTTGGCTCTTTGCCAAACCACAAGTCGCTCGAAATCCATTTCGATCACCTCGTATTCGCTTTTGCTTAGAGCTTGCCACTTGAAGCTTGCGGCTGCTTGTTAGAAATAACCCTGACGTTTCTTTTCTTCCATGGAGCCGGCGCCATCGTGGTCGATGACCCGGCCCTGGCGCTCGGAAGTTCGCGTCAGGAGCATTTCCTGAATGATGTCGGTGAGGCTGGTGGCCTCGGACTCGACAGCGCCCGTCAACGGGTAGTCGCCCAGTGTGCGGAAGCGGACCTTTTTCTTGACGATGCGCTTCTTGTCCTCGTCGGACAGGTGATTACGCAGGCGGTCGTCGTCGATCATGATCCAGGTGCCGTTCATCTCGATGACTTCGCGCTCGGCGGCGAAGTACAGCGGGACGATCGGGATACCTTCGAGGTAGATGTACTGCCAGATGTCCAGCTCGGTCCAGTTGGAGAGCGGGAACACGCGGATCGACTCGCCTTTGTTGACGTTGCCGTTGTAGACGTTCCACAGCTCGGGACGCTGGTTTTTCGGGTCCCAGCGGTGCTTGGTGTCGCGGAAGGAATACACGCGCTCTTTGGCGCGGGATTTCTCCTCGTCACGACGGGCGCCGCCGAACGCGGCATCGAAGCCGTGCTTGTCGAGGGCCTGCTTGAGACCCTGGGTTTTCATGATATCGGTGTGCTTCGAGCTGCCGTGGGTCAGCGGGTTGATACCCTGCGCGACGCCGTCCGGGTTCACGTGCACGATGAGGTCCAGGCCCATGTCCTCGACCATCTTGTCGCGGAAGCGGTACATCTCCTGGAATTTCCAGCGGGTGTCGACGTGCATCACCGGGAACGGCAGCTTGCCCGGAAAGAAGGCCTTGCGCGCCAGATGCAGCATCACGGCAGAGTCTTTACCGACGGAGTACAGCATCACCGGGTTATCGAACTCGGCAGCGACCTCGCGGATGATGTGGATGCTTTCCGCCTCCAGCTGTTTCAGATGCGTCAGTTTGTCGACCATGGTTACTCACGGGATAACGTACGTGTAGGGAGAGCCTGCGGGCTCTATCGAGCGAGGCACTTTATCATGGGGCCTGATTCTATTCAGCGGCGTGGATAGATCGAAACGATCTATCCATATAGCTCAGGCTTTGGACGCGCAGGCATGCTAAATCGGGTTCGGGCAGTCGATGAACAGATGCTCCAGGGCAAAGCGTCGCGCCAGGTAATCACCCAGTGCCTGCACCCCGTAGCGCTCGGTGGCGTGATGGCCGGCAGCAATGAAACTGATGCCGTTTTCCCGCGCGCTGTGAAAGGTCTGCTCGGACGCCTCGCCGCTCAAATACAGGTCCACACCGGCCAGCACGGCTTGATCGATGTAGCCCTGCCCGCCTCCGGTGCACCAGCCGACCCGGCGAATCATGCCGTCGCCTTCGATCAGCAGCGGCTCGCGTCCCAATGCTGTCTGCACGCGGTGGGCGAAATCCCGCGGGGTCATGGCCTCGCTGAGTGAGCCGACCAGCCCGACGATGCGTGGATTGTCCGGGTCCAGCGGGCCTTCGACAGTGATCTCCAGTTGCCGGGCCAACTGGACGTTATTGCCCACGTCGGCGTGAAGGTCGAGGGGCAAGTGATAGGACAGCAGGCTGATGTCGTGCTTGAGCAGCGTCTTCAGGCGACGCTGCTTCATGCCGGTGATGCAGGGGTTTTCGCCCTTCCAGAAATACCCGTGATGCACCAGCACCAGATCGGCGTTGGCCTCCACCGCCGCGTCGAGCAACGCTTGACTCGCCGTAACACCGGAGACGATCCGCCTGACCTGCGGCCGACCCTCGACCTGCAGGCCATTGGGGCAATAATCCTGAATCCGCGCGCTACCGAGATAGCGGTCCGCTTCTTCCACCAGGGTGCTCAGGGCAACGGCCATAAAAGTCTCCTAAATATGCAGTCCAGACCGTGTCGGTCCTCGTATAATGCCGCCCATTATGGCGCAGCTAGGCGCTTCTACCTTCAGGACTCCGCTCAATGTTCAAAGCGCTGCGTTTTCTCGGCTGGCCCTTGCTCGCTGGTGTGCTAATCGCTTTATTGATTATCCAGCGATACCCCGAGTGGGTCGGGCTTCCAAGCCAGGACGTGAACCTGCAACAAGCGCCCCAGCAGGCCTTCGTGCAACAGGGTCCGGTGTCTTACGCGGACGCCGTCAGCAACGCCGCCCCGGCCGTGGCCAATCTGTACACGACCAAGATGGTCAATAACAACAATAAGCCCAACCATCCGCTGTTCGACGACCCGCAGTTTCGTCGTTTCTTCGGCGACAACCTGCCTAAACAAAAGCGCATGCAGTCGAGCCTGGGATCGGCCGTGATCATGAGTCCGGAAGGCTATTTGCTGACCAACAACCACGTCACCTCGGGCGCCGACCAGATTGTCGTGGCGCTAAAGGACGGCCGCGAGACCATTGCCAAAGTGGTCGGCAGCGACCCGGAGACCGATCTTGCGGTCCTCAAGATTGACCTGAAAAACCTGCCTTCCATTACCCTTGGCCGTTCGGATTCCATCCGCATCGGGGACGTCGCATTGGCGATCGGTAACCCGTTTGGCGTCGGTCAGACCGTGACCATGGGCATCATCAGTGCCACCGGGCGAAATCAGTTGGGCCTCAACACCTACGAAGACTTCATTCAGACCGACGCGGCGATCAACCCCGGCAACTCGGGCGGCGCGCTGGTGGACGCTAACGGCAACCTGACCGGGATCAACACGGCGATCTTCTCCAAATCCGGTGGATCCCAGGGCATTGGTTTTGCGATTCCCACCAAGCTGGCGCTGGAGGTGATGAAGTCGATCATCGAGCACGGTCAGGTGATTCGCGGATGGTTGGGTATCGAAGTACAGCCATTGACCCAGGAGCTGTCGGAATCGTTCGGGCTGAAGGATCGCCCGGGCATCGTAGTCGCCGGGATTTTCCGCGACGGCCCGGCGCAGAAGGCCGGATTGCAACTGGGTGATGTGATCTTGAGCATCAACGGCGAGCCAGCCGGCGACGGGCGCCGTTCCATGAATCAGGTGGCGCGCACCAAGCCGACCGACAAGATCACCATTCAGGTCATGCGCAATGGCAAGGAATTGAAACTGACCGCCGAAGTGGGCGTGCGGCCACCGCAGACAACGGCGCCTGCGGCGGAGAATTGATCGGTTGCCGTTAAGCAACCGTCAACTCAGCTCGACAAATCTCCCAACGCCTCCACCAGCGCCTGATTCTGTTCAGGCGTGCCGATGGTGATGCGCAGGAACTGCGCGATACGCGTTTGTTTGAAGTGACGCACGATCACGCCCTGTTCCCGCACCTTGGCTGCCAGCCCGGCAGCGTCATGCTGAGGGTGGCGTGCGAAGATGAAATTCGCGGCCGATGGCAGCACTTCAAAGCCCTTGCCCTCCAACTGCTCGACGAGTGCGTCACGGCTGGCGATCACGCGCTGGCAGGTGCGCTCGAAGTACTCACGGTCATCGAATGCCGCTGCAGCGCCCACGATAGCCATACGGTCCAGCGGATACGAGTTGAAGCTGTTCTTGACCCGTTCCAGCGCTTCGATCAGGTCGGGATGCCCCACCGCAAGGCCCACTCGCAACCCGGCGAGGGAGCGCGACTTGGACAGCGTCTGGGTGACCAGCAGGTTCGGATAGCGCTCCACCAGGCTAATCGCGGTTGCGCCGCCGAAGTCGATGTACGCCTCGTCGACAATCACCACCGAATCCGGGCTGTTCTTGAGGATCTGCTCGACGGCATCGAGTGCCAACAGGCAGCCGGTGGGTGCATTTGGGTTCGGGAAAATGATGCCGCCATTGGGACGCGCGTAATCTTCGACGCGAATTTGAAACTGCTCGTCCAGCGGCACGGCCTCATAGTCGACGCCATACAGGCCGCAGTACACCGGATAGAAGCTGTAGCTGATGTCCGGGAACAGCAGCGGTTTCTCCTGTCGGAAGAACGCGTTATAGGCGTGGGCCAGCACCTCGTCCGAACCGTTGCCGAGGAACACGCGATTGGCGTCGACGCCGTAATAATGCGCTACGGCTTGCTTCAGCACGTCACTGTTGGGGTCGGGATACAGGCGCAGCTCGTCACTGACCGCAGCACGCATGGCCTCGATCGCTTTGGGCGAAGGGCCATAGGGGTTTTCGTTGGTGTTGAGCTTCACCAGTTTGGTCAGCTTGGGCTGCTCGCCCGGCACATAAGGCACCAGGTCGTTGACGAAGGGACTCCAGAATTTACTCATGCTCAGTTGCCCTCTTGTTCGGTGTCGACGATGCGGTATTCGGCGCTGCGGGCGTGGGCGGTCAACGACTCGCCGCGCGCCAGCACAGAGGCCGTTTTGCCCAGTTCGGACGCGCCCTGCTCCGAGCAGTAAATGATCGATGAGCGTTTCTGAAAATCGTACACGCCCAGCGGCGACGAGAATCGCGCGGTACCCGAAGTCGGCAACACGTGGTTGGGACCTGCGCAGTAGTCTCCCAGCGCTTCGGACGTGTGGCGGCCCATGAAGATCGCGCCGGCGTGGCGAATCTGCGGCAGCCAGGCCTCAGGGTCGGCCACCGATAACTCCAGGTGCTCCGGCGCAATCCGGTTGGCGACTTCAATCGCCTGAGTCATGTCGGCTACTTTGATCAAGGCGCCGCGGCCATTGATCGAGGTCTGGATGATTTCCGCGCGCTCCATCGTCGGCATCAGTCTGGCGATGCTGGCCGCGACGCGATCAAGGAATTCCGCATCCGGGCTGACCAGAATCGCCTGGGCGTCTTCGTCGTGCTCGGCCTGAGAGAACAGGTCCATGGCGATCCAGTCCGGGTCGGTCTGGCCGTCGCACACCACCAGAATCTCCGACGGGCCGGCGATCATGTCGATGCCCACCTGACCGAACACATGACGCTTGGCGGTGGCCACATAGATGTTGCCCGGCCCGACGACTTTGTCCACCTGTGGAACGCTTTCAGTGCCATAGGCCAGCGCCGCAATCGCCTGCGCGCCGCCGATGGTGAATACCCGATCGACGCCGGCGATGCAGGCCGCCGCCAGTACCAGCTCGTTGAGCTCACCGCGCGGGGTCGGCACGACCATGACCACTTCGCCCACGCCAGCCACTTTGGCGGGAATGGCGTTCATCAACACTGAAGACGGGTAAGACGCTTTACCGCCCGGCACGTAAAGGCCGGCGCGGTCCAGAGGAGTGACTTTCTGGCCCAGGACGGTGCCGTCGGCTTCGGTGTAGCTCCAGGAATCCTGCTTCTGCCGCTCGTGGTAACTGCGCACGCGGTCGGCTGCTTTTTCGAGGGCCTGACGCTGGTCCGGCGTGATGCGGGTCAGTGCAAGCTCCAGGCGCGCGCGTGGCAGAATCAGGTCCGCCATTGACGCAACGTCCAGGCCGTCGAAGCGGCGGGTGTATTCCACCAGGGCCGCATCACCGCGCTCGCGCACGTTCTTGATGATGTCCAGCACACGCTCATTGACCGAGTCGTCAGACACACTTTCCCAGCTCAGCAGATGATCCAGATGACGGGCGAAATCCGGATCGGCAGCGTTGAGTCGGCGAATAGCGTTGGGAGTGGTCATAGCGTGGGCCTCAATGATGGCGATTTCTCAGGTGGCGATGTCAGTTGCAAGGATAGGCAGATGCCTAAGCTAGCAAGCCATCCGCGCGGGCACCTGAGAAATTTGGCTATGACACGGATAGCTGGGCGTGATCCTGTTGAAGGTCACGCGATTCAGTCAACCGCGGTGTCGCGACTCCACGGCTGTGCGCAGGGTGTCGATCAGCGACTGAATGCGGGCGTGCTGCATTTTCATGGATGCCTTGTTCACCACCAGACGCGAGCTGATGTGGGCAATCATGTCCTGGGGTTCGAGGCCGTTGGCCCGCAGCGTGTTGCCGGTGTCGACGACGTCGATGATCTTGTCGGCCAGGCCCACAAGCGGCGCAAGCTCCATGGAGCCATACAGCTTGATGATGTCGACCTGACGGCCTTGTTCGGCGTAGTAGCGCTTGGCAACATTGACGAACTTGGTTGCAACACGCAGCCGCCCCTTGGGTTCGACGGCGCCGACCGCGCCTGCGGTCATCAACTTGCACTGGGCGATTTGCAGGTCGAGGGGCTCGTACAGCCCTTGACCGCCGTATTCCATCAGGACGTCCTTGCCCGCAACGCCGAGATCTGCAGCGCCATGCTCGACATAGGTCGGCACGTCGGTGGCGCGCACGATCAGCAGGCGCACATCGGGCTGCGTCGTTGGGATGATCAGCTTGCGGCTCTTGTCCGGATTCTCGGTCGGCACGATGCCCGCCGCAGCGAGCAGCGGCAAGGTGTCGTCGAGGATACGGCCCTTGGACAGTGCGATGGTCAACATGGGAAACGTCAGTCCTTATCAGCAGCGCGTGCCGGGTCGCAACTGGCGCCCGACAACCTCGGGCTCAAGAAGCCAGAGTGAAACGAATCAGAAAGTCATGGCGCGATGGCCAGACACGTTGCCCAGGTCGATCTCATCGACCCGGGCAAACGCGCAGCAGCTGACTAGCCCGGAACGCGACGGATCTTCGCGCCCAGCATCTGCAGTTTTTCTTCGATGCATTCGTAACCACGGTCGATGTGGTAGATGCGGTCGATCAGCGTGTCACCTTCGGCAACCAGCGCCGAAATGACCAGGCTCGCCGAAGCACGCAGGTCGGTCGCCATCACTGGCGCGCCTTTGAGCTTGGTGCAGCCGGTGACGATAGCGGTGTTGCCCTCGACCTGAATCTGCGCGCCCATGCGGTGCATTTCATACACGTGCATGAAGCGGTTTTCGAAGATGGTTTCGATGACCGTCCCGGTACCCTCGGCAATGGCATTCAGCGAGATGAACTGCGCCTGCATGTCAGTCGGGAAAGCCGGGTATGGCGCAGTGCGCACGTTGACCGCTTTCGGACGTTTGCCGTGCATGTCCAGCTCGATCCAGTTGCTGCCGGTCGTGATCTCGGCACCGGCTTCACGCAGCTTCTCGAGAACCGCTTCGAGAATTGTCGGATCGGTGTCCTTGAGTTTCACACGGCCACCGGTCGCCGCCGCGGCCACCAGATAGGTGCCGGTTTCGATACGGTCGGGCATGACGCGATAGGTCGCCGAACCCAGGCGTTTGACGCCGTCGATGGTGATGGTGTCGGTGCCGGCGCCAGAGACTTTACCGCCCATCGCGTTGATGAAGTTCGCCAGGTCGACGACTTCAGGTTCACGGGCGGCGTTTTGCAGGACGCTGCGGCCGTTGGCCAGGGCAGCGGCCATCATGATGTTCTCGGTACCGGTGACGCTGACGGTGTCGAAGAAGAAGTGCGCACCTCGGAGGCCGCCTTCCGGCGCCTTGGCCTTGATGTAACCGCCTTCGACGTCGATGATCGCGCCCATGGCTTCAAGACCACGGATGTGCAGATCGACCGGCCGCGAACCGATGGCGCAACCACCAGGCAATGCCACTTCGGCTTCACCGAAACGGGCAACCATAGGGCCGAGGACGAGGATCGACGCACGCATGGTTTTCACCAGTTCGTACGGTGCGACCAGGGTCTTGATAGTGCGAGGATCGATCTCGACGCTGAGCTTCTCGTCGATGATCGGCTCGATGCCCATGCGACCGAACAGCTCGATCATGGTGGTGATGTCGTGCAGATGCGGCAGGTTGGCGACGGTCACAGGACCATCAGCCAGCAGCGTGGCTGCGAGAATCGGCAGGGCAGAGTTCTTTGCCCCGGAGATGCGGATTTCGCCATCAAGACGAATGCCGCCAGTAATAATCAGTTTATCCATTGGAATCTCGACGCCGTTTTGGCTCAGGTGCGCTCGGCCCATGCAGCGCGGCTGAAAAATTTCATGGTGACCGCGTGGATACTGCCATCGGCGATCCATGGGTTCAAATGCGTGTAGATCTGCTGCTGGCGCTTGACCGGGCTCAGTGCGGCCAGTTCGTCGCTGATCAGGTTCAGCTGGAAATTGCAGCCTTCGCCTTCAACTTCGACCTGGATGTCTGGCAACTTAGCTTCCAGGAAGCTTTTAACTTCTACGGCCTGCATGCTTAACCTCTATCGGCGCCCTACGCGCGCGGGTCGGCCATCATACAAAAAAGCCCTCTCGTTGCGAACCCTACTTTGCAAGGGACGGACGAGGGGCTTGATCGATGAAAGCAATTAATGGTGCTGCAACAGCTCGGTCAACTCAGAGACTTTGGCGATTTCCTGCATGTCTTCTGGCAACGCCCGGACGGTGGCTGACTTGCCCGCCGCCTGAGCATCCCGCATGAAGGCGAGGAGCAATGAAAGGCCGACACTGCTGGACTTTTCGACACCGGAGCAATCCAGTGTCAGCGCCGGAGCAGTGCTTGCCTTGATCAGCGCCGCGCCCTGCTCACGCAAGGCGGGGCCGGTCCGATAGTCGATCACGCCGGAGAGCATCAGCTCTCCGCCGCCAGCGGCAGTGACGGACGCTTGACTCATTTGACAACCTTGTCGCTGGAGGCTTCCGAGGTCTGCTTGGCCTTGGCGACTTCGCCAGCCCAGCCGTCGATGGTTTTGTCCAGGTCGTTACCGTTGCGCTGCATGGCGTCAGCGAACTGATCGCGGAACAGCTTGCCGATATTGATGCCGTTGATGATCACGTTACGCACTTTCCACTCACCGCCGATTTTGACGAGGGTGTAGGAAACAGGGTAGACCGCGCCATTGTTGCCTTTGACCGACATGTCGACGGAGGTGCGATCAGCACCTTCCTGCTTGGCAGGGGACACAGTGATGCCCTGGTTGTTGTACTCAAGCAGCGCGTTGCCATAGAACTGAATCAGGCTGCGCTTGAAGTTTTCCTGGAAGCGTTGCATCTGCGCCGGGGACGCATTGCGCGAATACTTCACGGTCATGATGCTTTTGGAGATGCCGTCAGCGTCGATGACCGGGCCAACGATGCCGTTAAGTGCATCGTAAAAGGCTTGCGGATTGGACTTGTAGGTTTCCTTGTTGGCGGACAGGTCAGCCAGCAATTGCTTGGTGGTGCGATCAACCAGGTCGTGGGCGGAAGCATCGGACGCCGCTGCATTGGCAAACAAAGGCAGGGCGGCCAGCAGCACCAGAAGGCCACGGCGCAGAATCGAGATCATGAAAAAACTCCTCATTTGGCGTCTTTGCCCACTGAATTGAGCAGGAATTTACCGATCAGGTCTTCGAGTACCAACGAGGACTGGGTGTCATGGATGGTGCCGCCGTCTTTCAACAGTTGGTCATCGCCACCGACACTGATGCCGATGTATTTTTCACCCAGCAGGCCTGCGGTCAGAATGGAAGCCGTGGAATCCGAAGGCAGGTTGTTGACCCGCTTGTTCACTTCCATCGTCACGCGCCCTGTGAAGGTATCGTGATCCAGATCGATTGCAGTGACCTTGCCAATGTTCACACCGGCCATGGTCACTTTCGCTCTGACAGTCAAACCGGCGATATTGTCGAAATTTGCGTAAAGTTTATAAGTGTCGGTGTTGGCGCTGGCGCTCAGACCGCTGACGCGCAGGGCGAGCAGGAGCAAAGCCAGGATCCCGGCCAGCAGAAACAGGCCTACACCGGTTTCGAGGGTGCGGTTTTGCATCAGAAGTCTCCAAACATCAAGGCGGTCATAATAAAGTCCAGGCCCAGTACGGCCAATGAGGCGTAGACCACGGTCTTGGTCGTGGCGCGACTGATCCCTTCGGACGTGGGCTCGCAGTCATAGCCCTGAAACACGGCAATCCAGGTGACGACAAAAGCGAACACGACGCTCTTGATGACACCGTTGAGTACATCATCGGTAAACGAAACGCTGTTCTGCATGTTGGCCCAGAAGGAGCCTTCGTAAACGCCCAGCCAGTCGACCGCCACCCATGAACCACCCCAAATGCCCACCACGCTGAAAATCAGCGCCAGAACCGGAAGCGAAATGAAGCCTGCCCAGAGACGCGGCGCGACGATGTATTTGAGCGGATCGACGCCAATCATCTCGAGGCTGGACAACTGCTCGGTCGATTTCATGTTGCCGATTTCAGCGGTGAGCGCAGAGCCTGCACGGCCGGCGAACAATAGAGCGGTGACGACCGGGCCGAGTTCACGCAGCAACGTCAAGGCAACCATCTGCCCCACGGCCTGTTCGGAGCCATATTTGGCGAGAATGCTGAAGCCTTGCAGCGCCAGCACCATGCCGATAAATACGCCGGATACGACGATAATGGCCAGTGACATGACGCCCACCGAGTGCAGCTGACGAAGGAGCAGCTGGAAGCCACCACCGATTCCGCCGCGCCCGAGCAACGCATGAACCAGAAAAATCCCTGAACGACCCAGCACTGCAACTATATCGATCGTCGAACGCCCCATCAGGCGTACGCGATCCATTAAAGACTTTCTGCGCATCAGCGCTTCCCCAAAAGATCGTCGCGATAATCCGGCGCCGGATAATGGAAAGGCACCGGCCCGTCGGGATCACCCGTCATGAACTGACGTATACGAGGGTTATCCGACTGCATCAGTTCCTGCGGTGTGCCCTGCCCCAGCACCTGACCATCGCCGACGACATAGAGATAGTCGGCAATACTCGCGGTCTCGGCGAGGTCGTGGGACACCACGATACTGGTGATGCCCAGCGCATCATTGAGCAGCCGGATCAGCCGAACCAGCACGCCCATGGCGATAGGGTCCTGGCCCACGAAGGGTTCGTCGTACATGAGAATCTGGGGATCCAGCGCGATGGCGCGCGCCAGTGCAACACGGCGCTTCATGCCACCCGACAGCTCGTCGGGCATCAAGTCGACTGCGCCACGAAGCCCCACCGCCTGCAGCTTGAGCAGAACGATGTCACGGATCATGTCTTCAGGCAGCTTGGTGTGAACCCGCAGCGGGAACGCCACGTTTTCGAAAACGTCGAGGTCGGTGAACAGTGCGCCGCTCTGAAAGAGCACGCCCATCTGCTTGCGCGCATCGAACAGATCGCTGCGCGAAAGCTTTGGCAAATTCTGGCCATTGACCCAGACTTCACCCGCGCTTGGACGCAGTTGTGCGCCCATCAACCGCAGCAGTGTTGTTTTACCACTGCCCGACGGTCCCATGATGCCGGTGACTTTGCCCCGGGGGATGCGGATGTCCACATTATTGAAGATGCTGCGCGCACCGCGCTTGAAGGAAACGCCCTTCAGCTCGACCGCGTAGGCGTTATCGGCACTCATCTAAACTCCTTGCGATGCAACCTGTCTCTCAGATGCCGCGTTCTTGACGAACGACACACTTATGGAGGGGCCGAACAAGCGGCGGACTATACCACCGCTGTCGCACGCCGCCCAAGCTCCAACGCGTCAAGTCGCAAACAAAGAACGGCATTAAGGACGGCGTGGAAATTTCGTACCCATCGTCAGCCGTTATCACTCAGTTGCTGAAGGACGCGCCCTTTCATTAAACAAACAGCAACGATGAAGCGTGAGGCTTTTGAACATTGCCGCTATAATCCCCGGCTTTTGACCAAGCGACCCCTTCCGATATGTCCAATGCGCGCAATCTGATTGAATCGGCACAGAGCACCATCCGCCTTGAAATAGAAGCAGTGGAAGGTTTGCTTGCGCACATCAATGCCGATTTCGTCAGCGCGTGCGACATGATTCTGGGCAGCCAGGGCCGCGTGGTCGTGGTCGGCATGGGCAAGTCCGGGCATATCGGCAAGAAGATCGCTGCCACCCTTGCCAGCACCGGCACCCCTTCGTTTTTTGTGCACCCGGCCGAGGCCAGCCACGGCGACATGGGCATGATCACCAGCGCCGACATCATCCTGGCCCTGTCCAATTCGGGTACGACAGCCGAGATCGTCACATTGCTGCCTTTGATCAAGCGCCTGGGCATCAAGATGATCAGCCTGACCGGCAACCCGGAGTCAACGCTGGCCAAGGCCGCAGACGTCAACCTCAATGCGCGGGTCGAGAAAGAAGCCTGCCCGCTGAATCTGGCGCCCACCTCCTCCACCACGGCGGCGCTGGTCATGGGCGACGCCCTGGCCGTTGCGCTACTGGACGCCAGAGGCTTCACCGCCGAAGACTTCGCCTTTTCCCACCCGGGCGGTGCGCTGGGTCGTCGGCTGCTGTTGAAGGTCGAGCATGTCATGCACACTGGCGTCGACCTCCCGCAGGTTGCGCGAGGCACGCCGCTTCGCGACTCGCTGATGGAAATGACCCGCAAGGGGCTGGGCATGACTGCCATTATCGAGAGCGATGGCCGCCTTGCCGGTATCTTCACGGACGGTGATTTGCGTCGCACGCTGGATCGCCCGATCGACATACGCCAGGCCAGCATCGATGAAGTGATGACCGTCCACGGCAAGACCGTGCGCCCGGAAATGCTGGCGGCCGAAGCCCTGAAAATCATGGAAGACAACAAGATCGGCGCACTCATCGTGGTCGACGAGAACGATCGCCCGGTTGGCGCGTTCAACCTTCAAGACCTGCTCCGCGCAGGAGTCATGTAAATGAGCGCCGATATGAATGACCTGATGCAACGCGGCAAGAACATCAAACTGGCCATCTTCGATGTCGATGGCGTACTGACCGATGGGCGCCTGTATTTCCTCGAAGACGGCAGCGAGTTCAAGACGTTCAACACCCTCGACGGCCAGGGCATCAAGATGCTCATCAACTCGGGCGTGACGACAGCCATCATCAGCGGGCGCAAGACGCCCGTGGTTGAGCGGCGCGCGAAGAACCTCGGCATCGCACATCTTTATCAGGGCCGCGAAGACAAACTCGTGGTTCTCGACGAGCTTTTGCAACAACTGAATCTAAGCTACGAGCACGTCGCGTATCTGGGTGACGATTTGCCTGATCTGCCGGTCATTCGCCGGGTCGGTCTGGGCATGGCCGTTGCCAACGCTGCCGGCTTTGTTCGCGAGCACGCCCATGGCACCACCCAGGCACGTGGCGGCGAAGGCGCTGCCCGCGAATTCTGCGAGTTGATCCTGAAAGCTCAGGGCAACCTCGAAGCGGCTCACGCCGCCTACCTATAGAAGTGCATTTATGCTGAGCAAAAAGTTTCGTACGTTTCTGCTGTTCGGTGTGCTGGCACTGCTGCTGGCAGCTGTCGGCTACTGGAACATCAGTCCGGAAAGCTTCCTCGATCAACCCAAGGCTGCCGTGGATGAAAGCGCTGTCGATTACTATGCGACCAACGCCCACAGCATTCAGTACCTGCCCGACGGGACCATGCAGTACGACATGACCGCCGACAAGGTCGAGCACTTGAAAGCCACCGACGTCACCCTGATGACCACGCCGGTGCTGCAGATGTATCGCGGCTCGACCTTCCCGTGGCACGTACAGAGCGTTCGCGCCGAAGTGTCGCCGGGGGGTGATCACGTCGAGCTGATCGACTCGGTGCGCATCAACCGCACCGACGAAAAGAACCGTACCACCATCATCACCAGCAGCCGCATGACTGTATTCCCGCAGAAGCAATATGCGGAGACTGCCCAACCCGTTAGAATCGACGGCCTTGGCGGTGTAACCACCGGCACGGGTATGAAAGCGTATCTGAAAGAAAGCAGGATGAACCTGCTATCCAACGTAAGAGGACAGTATGAGGCTCGTTAAAACCCTTCCTTTTTTGCTCGGCCTGGGCGCAGCACTGGGAAGCGCGAGCGCCTGGTCTCTGCCGACGGATCGCGATCAACCCATCCACATTCAGTCGGATGACGCGCAACTGGACGACAAGCAAGGCATCGCCACTTACAAAGGCAATGTCATCATCACCCAGGGCACGATGAAGATCACCGGCAACACCGTGACTATCACCCGAACACCGCAAGGCGACGTGGACGTGTTTACGTCCGTGGGCAACCTGGCTTACTACGAGCAGAAGCCATCGGTGGACAAGCCGATCGTTCAGGCCTGGGGCGTCACCATCCAGTACTTCGCGGCCCAGAACCGCATCGTGCTGATCGACAAGGCCAAAGTAGTCAACGACGGCAACACGTCCGAAGGCGAGAAAATCGTCTATGACACCGTCAAGCAGGTCGTGAACGCCGGTCGTGCCAATGGCACCAAGGTCACCGCCCCACGCCCTCGCATCGACATGGTCATCCAGCCGAAAAAGAAAACCGACCAGCAGAAGGCCCAGTAATGGCAACGCTGAAAGCCCAACACCTGGCCAAGGCCTATAAAAGCCGCCAGGTCGTACGTGACGTCAGCCTGTCCATCGAGAGCGGCCAGATCGTCGGCCTGCTCGGCCCCAACGGCGCCGGCAAGACCACCTGCTTCTACATGATCGTCGGCCTGGTTCAGGCGGATCAGGGTCGCGTCCTGATCGACGACCAGGACGTCAGCCACCAGCCGATGCACGGCCGCGCACGCGCCGGTATTGGCTACCTGCCACAGGAAGCATCGATCTTCCGCAAGCTCTCCGTATCGGACAACATCATGGCGATCCTGGAGACCCGCAAGGAGCTCGATCGCGCTGCCCGCCGCAAGGAGCTGGAGAGCCTGCTGCAGGAATTCCACATCACCCACATTCGCGACAACCTGGGGATGAGCCTGTCGGGTGGTGAACGTCGCCGTGTGGAAATCGCACGCGCCCTCGCCACTTCGCCGAAATTCATTCTGCTCGACGAACCCTTCGCCGGTGTCGACCCTATTTCCGTAGGCGACATCAAGCAGATCATTCACCACCTCAAGGCCAAAGGGATCGGCGTGCTGATCACCGACCACAACGTGCGTGAAACGCTGGATATCTGCGAAACCGCCTACATCGTCAACGATGGGCAGCTAATTGCCGAAGGCGACGCCGAATCCATCCTGGCCAACCAGTTGGTCAAGGAAGTGTATCTGGGTCACGAGTTCCGCCTGTAACCGCAGTGATGACATGAGGTTGTGCGGTGCCCCGCAGCGCGCGCTATCGCCGACCTCGTTTTTTAATTGTCATCACACTCTAGGCAAACCCTCCAGCTTCAGGCATATAATTTGCTTAAGTTGGCGCCATCGGCGCCCTGGTAGTAAATGGCGCGCAGTGCGCCGGCGAATAAGGTGTTAAGCCCTGCCATGAAACCTTCGCTAGTCTTGAGAATGGGCCAGCAGCTGACGATGACGCCTCAGCTGCAACAGGCAATCCGCTTGCTTCAGCTGTCGACGCTGGATCTCCAACAGGAGATTCAGGAGGCGCTGGAGTCGAACCCGATGCTGGAACGGCAGGAGGAAGGCGACGATTTCGACAATGCCGACCCCTTGGCGGATAACGTAGAGCAAAAGCCCAACGCTGATGTTCAGGAGCCCACCTATCAGGAATCGGCGCCTACCGTCGACAATCTGGATGAGGGCGACTGGAACGAGCGCATCCCCAACGAGCTGCCCGTCGACACCGCGTGGGAAGACGTCTATCAAACCAGCGCCAGCAGCCTGCCCAGCAATGACGATGACGAGTGGGATTTCACCACCCGCACCTCTGTTGGCGAGAGCCTGCAAAGCCACCTGCTCTGGCAGCTCAACCTGGCGCCGATGTCCGACACCGATCGCCTGATCGCCGTGACCCTGATCGACTGCATCAACAACCAGGGCTACCTCGACGAAACACTCGAAGAATTGCTCGACGCATTCGATCCCGAACTCGATATCGAGCTGGATGAGATAGAAGCCGTTCTGCACCGCATCCAGCAGTTCGAGCCTGCCGGCATCGGCGCTCGCAACCTGAGTGAATGCCTCCTGCTGCAGCTTCGCCAGTTGCCGGCCAAAACCAGGTGGCTGGCGGAAGCCCAGAAGCTGGTCAGCGAATACATCGACCTGCTGGGCAGCCGCGACTATGCGCAACTGATGCGCCGCATGAAGCTCAAGGAAGACGACCTGCGTCAGGTCATTGAGCTGGTCCAGAGCCTCAACCCGCGGCCCGGCTCACAGATCGAGTCCAGTGAAGCTGAATACGTCGTGCCTGACGTCATTGTGCGCAAGGACAACGAGCGCTGGCTGGTGGAGCTGAACCAGGAATCCGTGCCGCGCCTGCGGGTCAATCCGCAATACGCAGGATTCGTGCGTCGCGCCGATACCAGTGCCGACAACACCTTCATGCGCAATCAACTGCAGGAAGCCCGCTGGTTCATCAAAAGCCTGCAGAGCCGCAACGAGACGCTGATGAAGGTGGCCACGCAAATCGTCGAACACCAGCGCGGCTTCCTCGAGTACGGCGACGAGGCCATGAAGCCGCTGGTTCTGCATGACATCGCCGAAGCGGTCGGCATGCACGAATCGACGATTTCCCGGGTGACCACGCAGAAATTCATGCACACCCCGCGCGGGATCTACGAACTCAAATATTTCTTTTCCAGCCACGTCAGCACCTCCGAAGGCGGCGAATGCTCGTCCACGGCGATTCGCGCGATCATCAAAAAACTGGTCGCCGCGGAAAATCAGAAAAAGCCGTTGAGTGACAGCAAGATCGCTGGTTTACTGGAAGCACAAGGCATTCAAGTGGCCCGTCGCACAGTCGCCAAGTACCGCGAATCCCTTGGGATTTCGCCGTCCAGCGAACGCAAGCGGCTGATGTAAAGGCCACACGTCAAAGTGTTTCAGTGGCAGGCATTACGCCTGCCTCTTAATGCACTGGCAACGAAGGAGAAGCTGTATGCAAGTCAACATCAGTGGACACCAGCTGGAAGTGACCGAACCTCTGCGTACCTACATCGGCGAGAAGCTCGCCCGACTGGAACGCCACTTTGACAAGATCACGAATGTGCAGGTCACGATGGAGGTCGAGAAGCTCAAGCAGAAAATCGAAGCCACCCTGCATGTTCCTGGCGCTGAAGTGGTTGCCAACGCCGAACACGACGACATGTATGCAGCCATTGACCTGCTTGCCGACAAGCTTGACCGCCAACTCAAAAAACATAAGGAAAAACAGCAAAGTCTGCTGCAAGGCGCGACTGCTCGCTGACACTCCCCACTCATGATCCGACTTGAAAATATCCTGACCCCTGGCCGTTCCCTCGTGAACGTGCCAGGCGGCAGCAAAAAAGCCGTACTCCAAAAGATCGCCAACGTGATCAGCAAGCAGGTGCCTGATCTTGATGAGCAGGTGATGTTTGAAAGTCTTACTGCCCGTGAAAAGCTCGGCTCTACCGGATTCGGCAATGGCATCGCCATTCCCCACTGTAGGCTGAAGGGCTGTTCAACGCCCGTCAGCGCCGTGCTGCATCTCGAGAAACCCATAGATTTCGACGCCATTGACGGCGCACCGGTTGACCTGCTGTTTGTGCTGCTGGTCCCGGAAGCGGCCACCGATGCCCATCTCGAACTGCTGCGCCAGATCGCCAGCATGCTTGATCAGGCCGAGGTGCGTAAGCGCCTGCGCGGCGCCAAGACAGGCGAAGAGCTCTACAACGTCGTGCTCGACGTCCAGAACGGTCACTGATCATGCGCATGATCATCGTCAGCGGCCGCTCCGGCTCCGGCAAGAGCACGGCCCTCGATGTCCTTGAAGACAGCGGCTTCTACTGTGTCGACAATCTTCCCGCCGGCCTGCTCCCTGAGCTGGCCGAGCGCGCGCTGATCAACACCGAGCTGGCTGAGCCTTTATTAGCTGTCTCGATTGATGCGCGCAACCTGCCCAGTCACCTGACACGATTCCCGCGCATGCTCGCCGAAGTTCGCGCCCGCCATATCCAGTGCGACGTGCTGTTTCTCGATGCCGATGAAGCGACCCTGCTCAAGCGTTTTTCCGAGACCCGACGTCGTCACCCGCTGAGTACGGCAACACGCTCGCTGGCCGAGGCGATTCGTGACGAGAAAACCCTGCTCGGTCCGATCATCGACCTGGCTGATCTGACGGTCGACACCACGCACCTGAATCTCTACCAGCTGCGCGACATTCTTAAACTGCGCCTGCTGAACAAACCCGAGCCGGGCACCGCCTTCCTCATCGAATCCTTCGGCTTCAAGCGCGGCATGCCCGTGGACGCCGACCTGGTGTTCGACGTGCGCTGCCTGCCCAATCCGTACTGGAAACCGGAGCTGCGCGAGCAGTCGGGCCTCGACAAGCCGGTTGCCGATTACCTTGCAGCTCAGCCGGACGTCGAAGAAATGTTCCAGGACATCTTTGCGTACCTCAACAAGTGGTTGCCGCGCTTCGCCGCCAGCAACCGCGCCTACGTCACTATCGCCATTGGCTGCACCGGCGGACACCACCGCTCCGTCTACCTGACAGAACGTCTGGGTCAGGTGCTGCAGCAATCGCTCAAGAATGTTCAGGTCCGCCACCGCGACCTAAGCTGAAAGGACCTCCATCGCGATGCCCGCTCTAGAAATCACCATCATCAACAAGCTGGGTCTGCACGCCCGGGCCGCCGCCAAGTTCGTGGGTGTCGCCGGCAAGTACCCGTGTCAGATCAGGGTTGGCCGCACGCCGGAAACCATGGTCGATGGCAAAAGCATCATGGCCGTCATGATGCTCGCTGCCGGCAAGGGCACCCTGATTCATCTGGCTACCGAAGGTGAAGACGCCGAGGCCGCGCTGGCGGGACTGGTGGAACTGATCAACAACAAGTTTGACGAAGGCGAATAAGCTTACGCCTGGGCGACGCGTCCATTACCGTCAGAGATGAGCGATGCCACTGTCATTCACGCGGACGTTTGTGCGAAGGAGCAGGTCGGGGTCCGAGAAGATGCTCCTTCTGGGCAGCGTTCTGGCGGTCATGGCGATTATGGCAATCGTTGCGTGGCTGCTGTTCAGGGAGCTGGGCAGCGCCAACGAAGCCTCCGTGCGTGCGGCGAACAACGTCGTGCAGCTTATCGATGCTGACGTCCAACGCAATGCCGAACTTTATGATACCTCGCTCCAAGGGCTGATCTCTGCATGGCTGAGACCGGACCTTGGGACCATCTCGCCTGAGTTGCGTCAGTTGGTACTCTTTGATCGCGCTACTGCCGCGCCTTACAAGGGTGATCTGGTGTTGCTTAACGAGACGGGGAGCATCATTGCCGACTCGACCTCGTTGACACCGCGTCAGGATAACTTCTCTGACAGGTCGAGTTTCCAGCATCACCGGGACAACAATTCCCTTGCACTGCTGGTCGACGGACCGTTTCGTACCCGATGGGGCTTCAAAGACCTGTGCATAAGTTTCAGCCGCCGCATCCCTTCAAATGACGGCAGGTTCGTTGGCGTGGCCAGCGCGTCCATGAGGCTGACTTACTTCGACCAGTTGTTTCGCACGCTGGACGTCGGCCCGGGGAGCACCATCAACTTGTTAGGTGCCAACGGGATACTCCTCGCCCGGCAGCCTGAATCCAATGGTCGGACCTATGTAGGCCAGGACTTCAGCATGCGCCAGAACTTCAAACGCGTGCTGTCGGAGGTCAATGGCAGTTTCACCGCGGTATCCGATCTTGACGGCGTTCAGCGCCTGTATACGTTTTCTCGGGTCGGTGACCTGCCACTCATTGTGGTGGTGGCGCAATCGCGGGACGACGTCTATGCCGTCTGGCAGCGCAATGCAATGTTGGTGGCGGGCGCCACTGGCCTGCTCTGCATCGGCATTCTGCTGCTGTCCTGGCTATTGGGCCGTCAGCTGCGCCTGCGCCAAAACGCCGAGCGCGAACTGGCTGGCCTGGCATCTACGGACGGGCTGACCGGTCTGGCCAACCGACGCAGGCTGGATCAGGTGCTCAAGCAGGAATGGGCGCGAAGCATGCGTTCGGGAAGGCCTCTGGCATTACTGATGATTGATGTGGACCACTTCAAGGCCTTCAATGACCGACACGGACATCATGGCGGCGACGTTGCACTGCGCAGCGTCGCCCAGACGCTCGCCGCCAGCATCCGCAGGCCAGGTGACCTCGCCGCCCGGTATGGCGGTGAAGAATTCATGGTGGTGCTTCCAGAAACCGAAAAGGCAGGTGCCTGTGTCATTGCAGAAAAGCTGCGCCTTGCAATTGAAGCACTTCCGCCTTTCGCTGAGGACACAGTGCCCATCACGGTGAGCATCGGCGTCGCCACGCATCTGCCGGTAACCCACGATCAGCCCGAACTGCTGTTTCATGCTGCTGATCGTGCCCTGTACCGCGCCAAGAAAAACGGCAGGAACCGCGTGGAAGTCGAACCGTACGTTGCGCCCTTCGCGGAACAGCAGGCATAAAAAAACGCCAGACTGGCTGGCGTTTTTCCGAACTACCGCGAATTACTTGTTGGCAGCACGAACGGTGTTGCGCAAGGCTTTGACCTTGTCATGGTTCGCTTGCACGCCCTGCAGCTGACGCTGGATCAAGCTGGTAACGTTGACCGGCAGGTTTTTCTCAGTCGCTTTCTGCGACGCTTCTTTGTAAGCCTTCAGCGCGTGGTCTTCACCGCTTTCGACTTCATTGAGTACGGCTTCGTCGTTCTTGCCGCTCAAAGCGCTTTTCAGGTTGACCCACAGACGGTGTGCGCCGCCAGCAATGCTGGACGAATCTTCTGGATCGCCGCCCAGTGCGCGTACTTCAGCTTGCAGCTCGGCAACCGAAGTCTTGCAGCCAGAGGAGCGGGAAAGCAGGTAGGCCTTGATTTCCGGGTTCTTGGCGTCTTCAGCAGCAGTGTGAAAACCTTTCTCACCGTCAATGCTGGTCTCGATCAAGTCATTCAGAATAGAGATGGCTTCTTTGTTGATATCCGACATTTTGCGGTTCCTTTCTGGCAGGTTTATCAAAGGTTTGGTTAACGAAACACTCGATAAGGTAGATATTGCACTGTGCATGCCAGCTTTTGCTGATAAAGAATATCCTTAATTTTCAATGAGTTAATAATATCAAGCGACAGTCGCGCCGCGCTTTCTGCATGATCTGTGTGTTTGCGCAATTGCAGAATGCACGTATCTTTCCAGTTCACTCGAACGGATAAGCGGTTATTGGATGAATCCAGAGAAACTCAAACTATTGGTGGCTCGCGAAATGCCGTTCGGCAAGTATCAAGGGCGATTGCTGGCGGACCTGCCAGGTGACTACCTGAACTGGTTCGCCCGGCAGGGTTTCCCGGCAGGTGAGCTGGGCAGCCTGCTGGCACTGATGCACGAGATTGATCACAACGGCCTTTCGGCGTTGCTGGATCCGCTGCGCACCCGGCCTCGCGAACCTCTGCGGCCGGGCCCTTCGAAAACGCCCATTCGTTTCAACTAAAACGTCCATTGATAAAAGCGAGCCGCTTGATGAACAGCACTGCATACGCAATAACGGAATTGGCGGATGAACAGGCTCGGGACGAAGCGTTCTGGCAGCAGGTCGCGGCGCAGTACGACGTCGAACCGGGGCCGGTCAATTTCGAATACGGCTATTTCGGCCGCATGACCCGCGCGGCACTCAAGGATTACGAGCAGAACCTCGCTTACGTCAATCGCAGCAACTCGGTCTATGTGCGGCAGAAGTTCGACTTCGAGGACAGCGAGGTGATTCGCGCCGATCTCGCCGATCTGCTCAACGTGCCAGCCCGCGAAGTCGCCCTCACCCGCTCCGCGTCGGAGTCGGTGCAAGCGCTGATTCGCAACTACAACGGCCTCGTGGCTGGCGACCAGGTGCTGGTCAGCGACCTGGACTACAACAGCGTCCAGACTGGCATGCGCTGGTTGGCGAAGAATCGCGGCGTGGAGGTGATTGAGGTCACTCACCAGCATCCCGCGAGCCACGACGGTCTGCTGCAGACCTACCGCGAAGCGTTTGCCGCTCACCCACGACTCAAACTGGTGGCGCTGACGTACGTCACCCACCGGACCGGGCTGGTGATGCCGGTGAAGGCCATCGCCGAGCTGGCTAAAGCCCACGGCATCGAGGTCATTCTGGATGGCGCCCATGCCTTGGGCCTGCTGGATTTCGAGCTTGCTGATCTCGGCGTGTCGTTCGCCGGCTTCAACCTGCAGAAATGGATAGGCGCGCCGCTGAGCCTGGGTTTTATTTATGTGAAGCAGGAACGCCTGAGCGCCATCGACCCCGACATGGCAGACGAGCGCTACGGTGCGGACGACATCCTCGGCCGCGTGCCGTACGGGACGCCGAATATCCCGGCGCTGATGACACTGCCCAAAGTGTTCGCCGACCATCGGGCCATGGGCGGTGCTCCGGCCAAAGGCGCACGCCTGGCTTACCTGCGAGACCTATGGGTCACTCAGGCGCGCGCTATCGAAGGCATTGACGTGCTGACACCGGACGACCCTCGGCTGTATTGCGGGATCACATCTTTTCGGTTCAGCCGTCACGCGGATCAGGAACTCATGGTCAAGCGCCTGCTCGATGAGCACGGTATTTTTGCAGTGACGCGAGAGGGCTCGGCCTGCGGGGCGTGCATTCGCCTCACGCCGGGATTCACCACGTCGGCAAAGGACGTTGACCAGTTGGTGGCAGCGCTCCGCGCGCTGGCGTGAGGCCTGCACCCCCATTCAGCGCCGGGATCAAGGCCCCCGAAAGGACCGCAGAAAAAAAGACGGCGCCTTCATGACGAAGGCGCCGTAAATCCATCGAGAAACGAACTACAAAGGAGCGGCAAAGATAAGCGCTCCAGCCACTGCCTGTGCGGTACATATGTATTGCGTATGAACAGCGCAAAAAAAAACGGCGTTCCCGACCAAGGAACACCGTAAAAAAGCCATGCAACAACGACTTCTGCAGCAACGCCCCGAGGGGCGCCATAAACGGATCATGCTCAGCAGTTAACCAGCCCCCACTTGAACGGAGGCTGTCTAAGCGTGCGCATGACCGGCGAATCCAGACTCAGTCGAACAGCGCGATGGCTTCGGCAGTGGCGTCGGTAATCCGCTGCCAGTCGCCGTTCTTCACCCACGCGTTATCGATCATCCATGTGCCGCCGACGCACATCACGTTGGGCAGCGCCATGTAGTTTTTCAGGTTGGCCGCACTGACGCCGCCGGTTGGGCAGAAGCGCACTTCCGGGAATGGGCCGCCCAGCGCTTTGATTGCACCGACACCGCCACTGATTTCCGCCGGAAACAGCTTGAAGCGACGATAACCCAGCGCGTAACCGATCATGATTTCCGAAGCGCTGCTGATGCCTGGCAGGAGCGGCAATTCGCTCAGCGCGGCGGCTTCCAGCAGATCCTGGGTGCTGCCGGGGGTGACGATGAACTGTGAACCCGCCTCCTCGGCCGCCTTGAGCATGTGGCGGTCGAGAATGGTGCCGGCGCCAACGCTCAGCTCTGGACGCGCATCACGCAGCATGCGAATGGCTTTAAGGCCGAACTCGGAGCGCAGGGTGATTTCCAGCGCATTCAGACCGCCAGCGGCCAGCGCATCGGCCAGCGGCAGAACGTCCTGTTCACGGGCAATGGTAATGACCGGCAGAATCTTCGCTTTCGCGCAGAGTGCGTCGATCTGGGCAATCTTGCTCGCCATGCTATTCAACGGCTGTTTCACTTGGGTATTTTCCATGGCGGCTGATCCTTTGCTTATGGGCACCAGTAGATCTCTAGAGACGGGTTGAGAAACGCACGCACAGGCATTTCGGCGAGGTCATCGCCTGCCAGTGCAGCGCGCAATGTATCGAGTTTGGCCTGGCCGGAAACGGACAGAATGGTGGTCGCTGCCGACGCCAGTACCGGACGCGTCAGGGTCAGACGCTGATGCGGGACGGTCGGTGCGAGCATGGGCAGACAGCGACGATCGCTGTTGAGGTCCAGGGCTTCCTTCAGGTGCGGGCTGTCGGGGAACAGCGATGCGGTATGCCCGTCATCGCCCATGCCCAGGATCAGCACGTCGATCTTCGGCAGCGCCTGGAGCGCCTCGTCAGTCGCCGCAGCAGCTTCATCAACTGTCGTGGTCGGACGGTACAGACTGAAGAACTCCGCTTCCGCTGCCGGGCCCTGAAGCAGAAAACGCTTGAGCAGGCCTTCGTTGCTGTCGGCGTGCTCGGTCGGCACCCAGCGCTCATCGGCCAGACTCACGCAGACTTTCGACCACTGGAGCGGCTTCTGCGCCAGCGCTTTGAAAAACGCCACCGGACTTTTGCCACCCGACACCACCAGCGTGGCCGTGCCGTGGGGATTACTGGAAATTGCAGCCCCCAGGCGCTCAGCCACGTGATCGGCCAGCGCGTTCGCCAGCACTTCAGCATTATCGAATTCGTGGGCCTTCAGACCCGCCGGAAATTCAAGTTCACATATCGCCATACCAGGACCTCCCGTCACGCGTAATAAGAGCAATGGAGCTCATCGGCCCCCAGGAACCGGCCGGGTAAGGCTTGGGCGCGTCGCCCGCCTTTTTCCAGCCAGCGATCAACTGGTCGCACCATTGCCAGGCGTATTCGATTTCGTCTTTGCGGACAAACAGGTTCTGATTGCCACGCATGACCTCCAGCAACAACCGCTCGTAGGCGTCCGGCACACGGGCGCTGCGGTAGGCGTCGGAGAAGCTCAGCTGCAGAGGATTACTGCGCAGCTGCATGCCCTTGTCCAGGCCCTGATCCTTGGTCATCACTTGCAGCGAGATGCCTTCATCGGGCTGCAGACGGATGATCAGGCGGTTGCTGATCTGCAAGCGCTGCTCGGGGGCGAAGATGTAATGCGGCGGCTCTTTGAAGTGAATCACGATCTGCGACAGCTTTTGCGGCATGCGCTTGCCGGTCCGCAGGTAGAACGGCACGCCTGACCAACGCCAGTTACGGATGTCGGCACGAATGGCGACGAACGTTTCAGTGTCGCTCTGGGTGTTGGAGTTTTCTTCCTCCAGATACCCGGGCACCGGCTTGCCGTCACTGTAACCGGCGATGTATTGACCGCGCACCACTTGGGTGGCCAGACGCTCCGGCGTGAACGGCGCCAGCGCCTTGAGCACTTTCACCTTCTCGTCACGGATGCTGTCGGCGGACAGGTCGCTTGGCGGGTCCATCGCGATCAGGCACAGCAGCTGCAGCAGGTGGTTCTGAATCATGTCGCGAAGCTGGCCGGCCTGGTCGAAATAGCCCCAGCGCCCTTCGATGCCGACCTTCTCTGCCACGGTGATTTCCACGTGGGAGATGTGGTTCTGGTTCCACTGCGTCTCGAACAGACTGTTGGCAAAACGCAGGGCGATGAGGTTCTGTACCGTGTCCTTGCCCAGGTAGTGGTCGATCCGGTAGATGCGGGTTTCAGGCAGAAACTGGGCAACGGCATCGTTGACGCGACGGGACGACGCGAGGTCGTGGCCGATGGGCTTTTCAAGTACCGCGCGGGTGCGATCGGTCAGGCCGACCAGCGCAAGGTTCTCGCAGATGGCGCCGTAGACCGACGCAGGGGTCGCGAAGTAGGCAATCATGGTTGGCGCGTCGCCCACGGCTTCGGCGAGCGCGACGTAATCCTCGCCCTTGAGGAAGTCCACGTGCAGGTAACTCAGGCGAGCCTGAAAACGCTCCACGTGCTCGGTCTCAAGCTGCGCCTCTGGGACGAAGCGGCGCAGGCTTTTGTCGATGTAGGCCAGGTGCTCCTCGGGAGTGCCGGGCTCGCGGGCCAACGCAATAATTCGGGTCTCGGCATGCAGCAGTCCAGCTCGATCAAGCTGGTACAACGCAGGAAACAGTTTGCGTACCGCAAGGTCACCCAAGGCGCCAAACAACGCAAAAGTGCACGGTTCAACCGTAATCGAGAGCATAATGTTGGTTCTTTTATCAAGTTAAGCTACAAATACCTTTTTTAAAGGCGTTACTCAAGGCCGAATGTAGTAATAACCACAACATTCCCACCAGAACCACATTAGAGTGGTGATCACCACAGGCCCTCAGTACGATAGGCCACCTTTGCGACAGGCTAAAGGCCCAAATTCCCACTCTGCAAATAAAGGCCTGTTCCCCGGCCTGTCGCCGTTTCATCAGAAGGACAAACAATGGACCGCGTACGCAATCTTCTGGAGCAGATCCAGAGTCGTCTGGAAGAGCTGAACAAGGCCGAGCGCAAGGTCGCCGAGGCGATTCTGAGCAATCCGCAGCAGGCCACCCGGTTCAGCATCGCTGCCTTGGCGCAGGCCGCGAAGGTCAGTGAGCCGACGGTCAACCGCTTCTGCCGCTCCTTCGATGTCAGCGGCTATCCGGAACTGAAACTGCAGCTGGCCCAAAGTCTGGCCAGCGGCGCCGCCTATGTCAGCCGTGCGGTGGAAGCCGATGACAATCCGGAAGCCTACACCCGCAAGATTTTCGGCAGCGCCATCGCATCCCTCGACAGCGTGTGCCAGGTGCTTGACCCCAACCTGATCAGCAAAGCGGTCGACCTGTTGATTCAGGCGCGGCAGATCCACTTCTTCGGGCTTGGTGCTTCGGCGCCGGTCGCACTGGACGCGCAGCATAAATTCTTTCGTTTCAATCTTGCCGTCACAGCCCACGCCGACGTGCTGGTGCAGCGCATGCTGGCCTCGGTGGCCCACACCGGCGAGCTGTTCGTGATCATTTCCTACACGGGGCGCACCCGCGAGTTGGTGGAGGTGGCGCGCATTGCGCGGGAAAATGGCGCGTCGGTGCTGGGCCTGACGGCTGCCGACTCGCCGCTGGCAAAAGCCAGCACGTTGAGCCTGAATATCCCGCTGCCGGAAGACACCGACATTTATATGCCCATGACGTCGCGAATCGTCCAACTGACGGTGCTGGATGTGCTGGCAACCGGCATGACCCTGCGTCGGGGCGTCGATTTCCAGCCGCATCTGCGCAAGATCAAGGAAAGCCTGAACGCGAGCCGGTATCCGGCGGACGATGAGTTGAACTAAGGGAACGCCTCATTTGCAGGAGCGCGCTTGCCCGCGATGAGGCAGTCCGGACCGAGACATCTCTGTAACTGGAACAGTTTTTTGCGGGCAAGCGCGCTCCTGCAGGGTTGCGGGGGTCGACTGACCGAAGTCGTCGCCACCTCGCTCAATGGACCAACGTCGCCTGCAGGCTCAGACTGGCGTGCTGCCCGGGTGCCAGGCTAAGGCAATCATCGACACCTGACGCCGCCTCGACCCGCAAAAACCCCATGGCTTCATCGCCACCCACACCCAGCAACGGTCGGCTGCCCGGGTGCCAGACCACCGTGCTGTCGCTGTCGCCAGTGTCGATACTCAAGCGCCGCTGCCAGGCGTCGTCCTGCAACTCAAGCATGCCGGCGTGCTCGAACACCCGCTGACAGCTGCCTTGCACGCGTAGCTCGCCCCTCTGCTCGCAGGCGCTGCGGCTGAGCTCATCGTAACCCTGCGCACCGTCGAGCCCCTGCAATGCGACGTCCGCCAAATCACTGATGCGCCAGTAGGCGTGCAGACCATGGCCGAAGTGACACGGCTCGCTGTCGTCGTGACGCGTCTCGAGGCGCAGTTCCATCGCCTGCCCCAGTTCAGCGTAGAGATCGGCCTGCCAGTCCCACAGTTTGAGTTGCCAGCGCAAGGTCACGCCCGCCTCGTGTTCGTGGCTTTCGACCAGTTTCCAGTCGAGCAACCGACCCCAGCCATTGGCCGGCCAGCCACTTTCCCCAGGATGACGTCCGACCCAGGGCCAACTGACCGGCACGCCGCCGCGGATTGCGCCGACGACGGGCCAGTGCGCAGCGCACCACAGCCAGGGTTTCTGCCCGGAAGGTTCGAAATGCAGCAGCTGCGCGCCCTGCCGACTGAACACGGCCTGGCACTGCGCATGATTGATCACCAGCACATCACGCTGTTGGTAGCGTTCCCACTGAAAGGTCGGTTGCGGTCGCACCGAGGTGAAGAAACGCTGAAGAGGATGCTCGGTTGAGCCGGGGTCCCTGAAGGGCATCGTTGTGGCACTCCAGATAGCGGTCACTCGTCAAGCGAGAAAAAAATGCTCCGAAGGCGGAGCCATTGCTGCCGAATAAACAGCGCAAAAAAAACGGGCAGCCAGGCTGCCCGTAAAGCACACACGACCCTTGATCGTTAGTGGAGCGCGGAGGAGCGTCCGCTTTGACTTAGAACTTGGATTGCAGCTTGATACCCGCGACCAGCGCGTTGTCCACGTGGTCTGTGCCGCCTGGATGCATCACGTACTGCAAGTTAGGACGAATAGTCAGCCAATTGTTGACGTGTACGCCGTAGTAGATTTCCGAGTTGTATTCAGTGGTCTGAATAGGCAGGAAGTTCGGATCGTCGTAGTTATCCGCTCCGTTGACTTCGTTGAGCAGACGAGCACGATCACGAACGTCGCTGTTGACGTGGATACGCGACACGCCTACACCGATGTCGTCTTTAGGACGTGCATCGAACGGACCTTTGAACACCAGGCCGACGTTCTGGAAGTTGTCGACGAAGTTGGTGGCCTTGTCATGCACGGTAGCGTTGAAGAACACGCTCATGCCACGCGATGCGTCGCCGCCAACGGTGGTCAGCTGCTGCTGAGCCACAAACCACCAGCCGTGCTTGCTGCTGTGGGTTTTGAACGCAGCACCGGTAAGCGCTTGCGGCTGACCGTTGACATCTTCTTCGAGGTCGTTGGCGCTTGGGCTGCTGTAGTACCAGCCAAGACGGTATTCGCCCGGGAGAGAGTTGACATTTGGCGACCAGACCAATTCAACAGGAACCAGCGTGCCCTTGGCGCCGCTGCCACTGAGTTTGAAGCCGTTGCCGGTTTCCAGGTATGAAGGGTTCTGCTCGTACACACCGATCTGCGCATACACTTGCGGCGTGATGTTGTACTTCACGCGCACGGCCCACTGGCTGACCGGCCAGTTGTACCAAGTGCTGACGTAGTTCGCCGCTTGTGTGCCGCAGAAGGTCAAGTTCTGGAAGTCGCAAGGGAAGCTACCGAAATCTTCGCCCTCGCCCATACGGCCGGCTTTGATATCAAGTGCGCCGTCGAAATACTTCTGTTTGACCCACATCTGGGTCAGACGCCAGGTCTGACCGCGACCCCAGACTTCCTGCGAGGAGCTGAGCGTGCCCACGCGTGGGTCGCCGAGACGGTCATTGGAGATGTTCTTACCGCTACGCTCGGTGACGGTCAGCTTGAATTCGGCATCTTTCAGACCGAACACTTTTTCGAGGTCGATTTGCGTGCCAATCGCGAACTGGTCCGAATAACGAGCCGTCTTGTCAGTGTCGTAGCCACCTTTGACGTTGGCGCCCACCTCGCCGACGTACTCGACGTTGAAATCATAGCCCTTGTCGTGCAGCTCTTGACGAAGCCCGCCCCAGTCGCCAGTCATGTGTTCGCTGGCATTGAAAGGCTCAAGGGCAAAAGCCGAGCCCGACGCTGTCAGCGCACCCAGAAAAGACAGACCACCGATCAAACGTAATTGGTTAAGCGACTTGCCTTGTAGCTTTTTCATCCCTTGGATCCTCGTTTTATTGTTATTAGCTTTTTGAACAGCGTTGTAACCACGTACATCGTGTGCATGACGGGTTTGGAACGGCAGACATCCACCCGTCACAGGTGCTCGTTTGTGCAGTGCTCCTGCACGAGGGGATCAGTTGCGGTTGAGCCGCGTGACATTCCCCATGTTCTCCACCGACTGACTCGGTGCCAGCACGCCAAGGCGCTCGCCGGTTTTGGCGTCAAACAGCAGAACCTTCGCCGGATCGAACTGCAACGTCAAGGTCTCGCCTACAGCGGGTGCAATATCCGGCGCCAGACGGCAGCAGACCTTGCTCTCGTTGAGGGTAACGAATACCAGCGTATCCGGACCGGTCGGCTCCGTCACCTGAACTTCGGCGCGAATGGTTGGCAGACCTGCAGCATCAGCGGACGCTAGCACGATCTGCTCGGGACGCAGGCCCAGAATCACCTCACGGTCCTCAAGGCCGGCGTCGTTCATGCTCATCGGCAGCTCGCAACGGGCCTGACCGCTGTCGAGCAGTGCGACGAGACGACCGTCCTTGCGTTGCAGGCGCAGCGGGATGAAGTTCATCGGCGGCGAACCGATGAAACTCGCCACGAACAGGTTCGCAGGATCGTTGTAAATCTGCTTCGGCGTACCGAACTGCTGAATGATGCCGTCCTTCATGACCGCCACTTTGTCGCCCAGGGTCATTGCTTCGATCTGGTCGTGGGTCACGTAGACCGTGGTGGTCTTCAGGCGCTGGTGCATCAGCTTCATTTCGGTACGCATCTCGACGCGCAGTTTGGCGTCGAGGTTGGAAAGCGGTTCGTCGAACAGGTAGATCTTCGGACGACGGGCCAGCGCCCGGCCCATGGCCACACGCTGTTGCTGACCACCGGAGAGTTGCCCCGGCTTGCGGTTGAGCAGGTGTTCGATCTGCAGCAGCTTGGCGACCCGCGCCACTTCGGCGTCGATGTCGGCCTGGTTCATCTTGCGAATCTTCAGCCCGAACTCGATGTTCTCGCGCACGCTCATGGTCGGGTACAGCGCGTAGGACTGGAACACCATCGCGATATCGCGATCCTTCGGGCTCATACCGCTGACGTCCTGGTCACCGATCATGATCGCGCCGCCGGTAATGTTTTCCAGGCCGGCGATGCAGTTCATCAGGGTCGACTTACCGCAGCCCGAAGGGCCGACCAGAATCAGGAACTCACCTTCTTTGATGGAGAGTTCGATGTTCTTCAGGGTGTCCGGCAGACCGGCCCCGTAAGTCTTGTTTACATTGCGTAGTTCAAGCGTTGCCATGATTACCCCTTGACTGCGCCGGCCGTCAGCCCGCGCACGAAATACTTGCCTGCGACCACGTAGACCAGCAGGGTCGGCAGCCCGGCGATCATCGCCGCCGCCATATCAACGTTGTATTCCTTGGCGCCGGTGCTGGTGTTGACCAGGTTGTTCAGCGCGACCGTAATCGGCTGCGAATCACCACTGGAGAACACCACACCGAACAGGAAGTCGTTCCAGATCTGAGTGAACTGCCAGATCAGGCAGACCATGATGATCGGCGTCGACATCGGCAGAATGATCCGGCGGAAGATGGTGAAAAACCCCGCACCGTCCAGTCGTGCGGCTTTCACCAGTGCCTCGGGAATACTCACGTAGTAGTTGCGGAAGAACAGTGTGGTGAACGCCAGACCGTAAACGACGTGGACGAACACGAGACCTGTGGTGGTGCTGGCCAGGCCCATTTTGCCGAGGGTGAACGACGCGGGCAGCAGGACGGTCTGGAACGGCAGGAAGCAACCGAACAGCAGCAAGCCGAAGAACAACTGCGAGCCGCGGAAGCGCCACATCGACAGCACGTAGCCGTTCAGCGCACCAATAGTGGTGGAAATCAGCACCGCCGGAACAGTGATCAGGAACGAGTTCCAGAAGTAGCCCTTTACCGTCGCCCAGGCTTTGATCCAGCCAATGGCGGTGACTTCGGTCGGCCAGCTGAGCAGATTGCCGCTGCCGATGTCTTCCGGCGACTTGAAGCTGGTCAACAGCATGACCACCAGCGGCACCAGGTAAATGAAGACCGCAACGATCAGCACCGCATAGATGGCGACGCGGCTCAGGCTCAGTGCAGGCTTGTTGGCGAGACTAGTCATTGCGCTTGGCCCTCAGCTCGGAATACAGATAAGGCACGAGGATGGCGAGAATCGCGCCAAGCATCAGAATCGCACTGGCGGAACCCATACCCATCTGGCCACGGCTGAAGGTAAACGAGTACATGAACATCGCCGGCAAGTCAGACGAGTAACCCGGCCCACCGGCCGTCATCGCGGCCACCAGGTCGAAGCTCTTGATGGCGATGTGCGCGAGAATCATCACCGCACTGAAGAACACCGGACGCAGGCTTGGCAGCACCACCTTCCAGTAGATTTTCGGCATGCTCGCGCCGTCGATCTGCGCGGCGCGGATGATCGACTGATCGACGCCGCGAAGGCCCGCCAGGAACATCGCCATGATGAAGCCCGACGCCTGCCATACCGCAGCGATCACCAGGCAGTAGACAACGCGGTCCGGATCGATCAGCCAGTCCAGGCGAAAGCCTTCCCAGCCCCAGTCACGCAGCAGTTTGTCAAGGCCCATGCCCGGGTTGAGCAGCCATTTCCAGGCCGTACCGGTGACGATCATCGAGAGCGCCATCGGATACAGGTAAATGGTGCGGATAAAGCCTTCGCGGCGGATGCGCTGATCCAGAAATACCGCCAGCAACACGCCAACGACCATGCTGATGCCGATGAACATGCCACCGAACACTGCGAGGTTTTTGCTGGCTACCCACCAGCGGTCGTTGTCGAACAACCGCGCATATTGCGCCAGACCCACGAATTTGTAGGTCGGCAGGAAAGTGGAGTTGGTGAACGACAGAACGAACGTCCACAGGATATAGCCGTAGAAGCCCACCAGTACGATGAACATGCTGGGCGCCAGCACCAGTTTGGGTAGCCAGCGCTGCAGTGCATCGAACGGCGAGGCTTTGCTGAACACAGCAACAGAACTCATGGTGAAATCCAGTACAGAAAAATGAAGAGTGCAAACGCGCCGCCTTCTGTAAGAGTGAGCTTGCTCGCGATGCGTCAAATCAGACAATGGTCGTTCAATGACACACCGCAATCGCGGGCAAGCGCGCTCCTACAGACTTTGCTGCTACGCGTTATTTGGCAGACTTAATCGCAGCGCCCAGCTTCTTCGCCGCGTCGGCCGGATCGGCTTTCGGGTCGTTGATGAAGTTGGTCACGACGTCAAAGAAGGCGCCCTGAACGGCCAGCGTGGTGGCCATGTTGTGCGCCATACTTGGCTGCAGGCCGCCGGTTTTGGCGTCAGCCAGGAAGTCCTTGGCAGCGGTCTGGGCGCACGAGTCGAAACCGTACTTGCCCATGTCAGCCAGCATGTCGTTGCGAACCGGGATTGAGCCTTTGTTGATGCTGAAGACTTTCTGGAAGTTTTCACCCAGCACGATCTTGGCGATGTCCTGCTGACCGGCAGCAGTGCCGGCGTCTTTCTGCTTGAACACAGCCAGGGAGTCGATGTTGTAGGTGAACGCCTTGTCGGTGCCCGGGAACGCTACGCACTCGTAGTCCTTGCCGGCGACTTTCTTGGCGGCGGTCCATTCACTCTTGGCCCAGTCACCCATGATCTGCATGCCGGCCTTGCCGTTGATGACCTTGGCAGCTTCCAGGTTCCAGTCCTGGCCTTTGCCGTCGACATCCATATAGGTGGCGACTTTCTTCAGTTCGGTGAGCGACTTGACCATCTCAGGGCCGGTCAGCGCAGCGTTGTCGAGGTCGACCAGTGCCTTCTTGTAACCGTCAGCGCCCATGACAGAGAGCACGACGGCTTCAAACACAGTGCTGTCCTGCCAAGGCTGGCCACCGTGGGCCAGAGGGATGAAGCCTGCCGCTTTGAGCTTGTCGCCCGCTGCGTAGAATTCTTCGAGGGTGGTGGGGGCTTTTTCGATACCGGCTTTCTTGAAGACTTCCGGGTTGATCCACAGCCAGTTGACGCGGTGGATGTTCACCGGGACGGCAACGTAATCACCCTCGTACTTCACGGTGTCCGAGACCTTCTTGTCCAGCAGGCTGTCCCACTTCTCCTCTTTGGAGACGTTTTTCAGCACGTCGGTATCAAGCAGGCCGGTAGAGGCCCATTCCTGAATGTCCGGGCCTTTGATTTGCGCAACACCAGGCGGGTTGCCAGCAACGGCGCGGCTCTTGAGCACGGTCATTGCGGTTGCACCGCCACCACCTGCAACAGCGCCGTCTTTCCAAGTGAAACCGTCTTTTTCAACTTGAGCCTTGAGCACATCGACAGCGGCTTTTTCGCCACCGGACGTCCACCAGTGCACAACTTCGACAGTGCCTTTGGCATCAGCCGCCATGGCGCTCAGAGGGAACAACGAGGCGAGGGAAATAAGTGCAGCGAGACGGGAAATCGAATTCATATCTGACCTTTCTTGTTGTTATGCATGAGCAAGTCGTGGCGCTTGCGCTGCGTGGATTCTAACCAAGGGGTTAGAGCGGACGGTAACGAAGGGATGCGCGAATGTCACAACACTGTGACATTCGGATAGCCACTCAATCGACTGTAGGAGCGCGCTTGCCCGCGAAAAATCGCTCTCACAACAAAAGATGCGTTGAATTGACTGCCGCCATCGCGGGCAAGCGCGCTCCTACAGGGGGTTGAGGCGGCGGATTACTCTATGCCGCGCGGTAGGAAAAGCGTCACCCGCAACCCGCCCTCGCGCATGTTCTGCAACGTCACTTCGCCGCCATGGCTGTGGGCGATATTACGGGCAATGCCGAGCCCCAGCCCGTAGCCCTGCTGGTGTTTGCCGGCCAGCCGGAAATGCGGCTCGAAGACTTGTTCCATTCGCTGCTCCGGCACACCCGGCCCCTCGTCCTCGACGTGCAGAATGAACGCGTCGGCGTCGTCCTCCACAAGCAGGTGTGCACGGTCGCCGTACTTGATCGCGTTGTCGATCAGGTTGCCCATGCAGCGGCGCAGCGCCAGGGGCTTGCCGTAGTACATCGACATTGCCTTGCCCTGCAACGTGACACGGCCCGCACCGTCGGGAGAGAGATATGGTTCGATCAGGCAATCCAGCGCGTGATTGAGGTCGACCGGCTCGATGTTCTCGTGAATGTCGGTGTCCTTCACGCACTGCAACGCGCCTTTGACCAGCAGCTCAAGCTCATCCAGATCACGGGTGAATTTGCTCTGCATCTGTTCGTCTTCGAGCAGCTCGACGCGCAGCCGCAAGCGAGTGATCGGCGTGCGCAGGTCATGGGAGATCGCACTGAATAATTGGCCGCGCTCGGTCAGGTAGCGGCTGATGCGATCACGCATGGTGTTGAACGCGCGGGTCACTTCCACCACTTCACTGCCGCCGCCCTCCACCACCGGTTCAACGTCAGCACCCAAAGACAGGTCCCGCGCAGCATGGGCGAGACGCTTGAGCGGGCCGCTCTGCCAGTGCACCAACAGGCCGATGAAAACCAGCAGAAAGATACTGGTCAGGGCGATGAACCAGACTTGCTGCGAAGGCAGACCTTCCGACTCGAGCATGGTGTAGGGCTCAGGCAGCAGCGAGGCGATGTACAGCCATTCGCCGGGCGACAGCTCGATCTGCGTGACCAGCACGGGCGGGTTCACCGGTTCGAGGGTCAGCGCGTAATGAGCCCACGAGCGTGGCAGCTCGTCGAGCCTCAGGCCGCTGTTGAAAATGCGCAGGTCTTCAGGGCGAACAAAGCGCACGAGGATGTCCGGATCGGCGCCGAGGTTCTGCCGCAGCACCTGACCGACCACATCGATAACCGCCGTCTTGCGCGCAGTAGGCTCAAGCACCTGCATTTCCAGCGGACGATCATTGAGCGATACGAAGAACCGCGTGCCGCCCATGCTGCGCAGCTGATCGAGCACCAGCGGCCGAAACGCGACCGGCAGCGAGCGGAAGTAACTCACGCTCGCCGCCATGGAGAAACCCAGGCTGCGGGCGCTGGTGACCAGGCCTTCCATCTGCGTCGCGCGCAACTGCGACAGCCAGATAAGGCTGGACAGGGTCTGCGCCAGCAACACGGCGAACAAGGTCAGCAGGAGCATGCGCCCGAGCAGCGAGCGCGGCACCGGCAAGCGGCGTTTCTTGTCGGTCACCATCGAGGGCTAGTAACCGCTGCCGGCTTGCGGCAGCACATTGGCTGCCAGCAGATAACCGCTGCCTCGTACGGTGCGGATCAATCGCGGCGCCTTGCCGGTGTCACGCAAACGCTGACGCAGGCGGCTCACCGCCATGTCGACGATGCGTTCCAGCGGCATCAGCTCACGGCCACGGGTGGCGTTGCCGATGGTGTCGCGATCGAGAATCTGTTGGGGGTTGTCGAGGAACAGCTTGAGCAGCGCGAAATCGGCGCCCGACAAAATCACTTCTTCGCCGTCGTTGTGGAACAGCCGATGACTGACCATGTCCAGCCGCCATTCATCGAACACCAGCACTTCGCCGCCGCTGCGCTCCTGGCCGAACTGCGCGCGACGCAACAAAGCCTTGATCCGGGCCTGAAGTTCACGGGGGCTGAAGGGTTTGGCCATGTAGTCATCGGCGCCGAGTTCCAGACCGATGACACGATCGGCCTCGTCAGAGCTGGCGGTTAGCATGATGATGGGGATATGCGGCTGACGCGGATGCTGCCTGACCCAGCGACACAGGCTGAAGCCGTCTTCATCGGGGAGCATGACGTCGAGGATCAGCAGATCGCTGGCCTCTTGGTTGAATGCCTGACGAAACTCGGCCCCATCGCCGACCGTGCGCACCTGAAAACCGGAACGGCTCAGGTAGGCTTGCAGCAACTCGCAAATCTCCTGGTCATCGTCGACCACCAGAATCGATTTACTGACAGCGTTCACATGGTCGTCCTTGTGAGCAATGGTGGGTAAGGCAGCTTCAAGCTTCAAGCTTCAAGCTTCAAGCTCAAAGCGGCCAGCGAGACGTACGCGGTCTTTGCTTGCAGCTTGCAGCTTATCGCTTGCCGCTAGCGCTCGCCGCATATTGATCCAGCGCCACGCCTGCGCCCATCAAGCCAGGGTACTCGGCCGTGACCAGCCAGACCGGCACGTCCTTGAAATAATCCTTCATCAATCCCTTCTCGGCGAACGCCTTGTTGAAGCCGCTCTGCATGAAGAAATCAACGAAGCGCGGGATCACGCCACCGGCAATATACACGCCGCCGCGCCCGCCGACAGTCAGTACGTTATTGCCGGCCACGCGACCGAGGAATACACAGAACTGCTCAAGCACCGCGCTGGCGACAGGGTCACCCTTAAGCGCCGCCGAGGTGATGGCCGCCGGGGATCTGAGCTCTGGCTCGATCTCGTCCAGCCCGCAGCTGACTTGATACAGCAACAACAGTCCGGCGCCACTCAGAATCGTCTCGGCGCTGACATGCTCATGGGTCGCCATCAAACGCATCCACAGCAGGGCTTCGCGAGGCGTGCCGATCGGCAGATCAACGTGACCGCCCTCCCCCGGCACCGCAGTCCAACGCGCTTCGCCGCTGCGGATCAAGGTGCCGACGCCAAGCCCGGTCCCGGGCCCGATCACCACCCGCGCACCCATAGGATCGCCCTTGCCATGGCGCACGGTCAGGTACTCGTCGTCCTTCAGGCGGGTCATGCCCAGGGCCATGGCCGTGAAGTCGTTGACCAGGATCAGATGGTCGATCTTCAGTTCGGCGCAGAACGCCTGCCGGTTGATCTTCCAGTGACTGTTGGTGAAGTGAAAATCATCGCCGGTCACCGGCCCGGCCACGGCCAGGCAAAGGGAGGTGACATCACCGCGCTGCAATTCCAGGTCCTGCAGATAGACCAGCAAGGCCTTTTCAGGACTCGCGTAATCGACCGTTGCGAACACACGGATCGAATGCAACTGCTCGTCTTCCCAAATGGCAAAACGCGCATTTGTGCCGCCGATATCACCCACCATCGCCAATGTCACTTAAGCGTCTCCAGATTCGAAGTAAAGGCGCTGGCGCCCTTCTCTGCCGAGCTGAAGGCCATGCGCATGAAACCGAACAGTTCACGGCCGCTGCCCACGTTATGGGACAGGCGACCGATTGCCGGCTCTCTGGCGGCCAATTCTGCCGGTTCGACCAGAACTTGCAACGTTCCTTTCACGCCATCGACACGAATGAGATCCCCATCACGCACCAACGCCAGCGGCCCGCCGTCGGAGGCTTCCGGGCAAACGTGAATCGCCGCCGGGATTTTCCCGGAAGCGCCGGACATGCGCCCATCGGTAATCAGCGCCACTTTGAAGCCACGGTCCTGCAACACGCCCAGAAACGGCGTCATCTTGTGCAGCTCAGGCATACCGTTGGAGCGCGGGCCCTGGAATCGCATGACCGCCACAAAATCGCACTCCAGTTCGCCGGCCTTGAAAGCGTCGGCGAGGTCTTGCTGGTCCTCGAAGACTTTGGCGCGCGCTTCAACGATCTGATGCTCCAGCGCAACGGCGGAGACCTTCATCACGCCGCGACCCAGGTTGCCTTCCATCACCCGCAGGCCGCCTTCGGCCGAGAACGGACGTGCGATGGGGCGCAGGACGTTTTCGTCGAGGCTTTGGATAGGGCCATCTCGCCACACCAGCTTGCCTTCTTCCAGGAACGGTTCCTGGGTGTAGCGACGCAGACCACGGCCCATGACCGTGTTGACGTCCTCGTGCATCAGGCCCGCGTCGAGCAGCTCGCGGATCAGGAACGACATGCCGCCGGCGGCCTGGAAGTGGTTGATGTCGGCTTTGCCGTTCGGGTAGACGTGGGACAGGGTCGGCACGACCTCCGACAGATCGGCCATGTCCTGCCAGGTCAACTGGATGCCCGCGCACTGGGCAATTGCTGGCATGTGCAGCGTGTGGTTGGTGGAACCGCCCGTCGCGTGCAGGGCAACAATCGAGTTGACCAGCGAACGTTCGTCCACAATCTCTCCGAGAGGGATGAAGTCGCCGCTTTGTTTGGTCAGACGCGTCACCTGGAACGCCGCCTCGCGTGTCAGGGCATCGCGTAGCGGTGTGTAGGGATTAACGAAAGAGGCGCCCGGAAGATGCAGACCCATGACTTCCATGAGCAACTGGTTGGTGTTCGCCGTGCCGTAGAAGGTGCAGGTGCCCGGACCGTGGTAGGACTTCATTTCCGAATCCAGCAGCTCTTCGCGAGTCGCCTTGCCTTCGGCGTAGCGCTGACGCACATCGGCTTTCTCTTTGTTGGAGATGCCCGACACCATTGGCCCACCCGGCACAAAAATGGTCGGCAGATGACCAAAGCGCAACGACCCCATCAGCAAGCCCGGAACGATCTTGTCGCAGATGCCCAGCATCAGCGCGCCGTCGAACATGTTGTGGGACAACGCCACCGCCGTTGCCATCGCAATGACTTCTCGGCTGGCGATACTCAGTTCCATGCCCGGCTCGCCCTGGGTGACGCCGTCACACATCGCCGGAACGCCACCGGCAAACTGCCCCACCGAGCCGATTTCACGCAGCGCTTTTTTGATCTGTTCGGGGAAGTGTTCGTACGGCTGATGGGCCGAGAGCATGTCGTTGTAGGAGGAGACTATGGCGATGTTGGCCGCATTCATCATGCGCAGGCTGTTCTTGTCATCGGGACCACATGCCGCGACGCCGTGGGCGAAGTTGGCACATTGCAGCTTGCCGCGCATCGGCCCGTCGCTCGCCGCACCCCGGATCAATTGCAGGTAGCGTTGACGGGTTTCACGGCTGCGAGCAATCAGCCGTTCGGTTACCTCAAGGACGCGGGGATGCATGTCATGGACTCCAGGCTAGCGGATGGGGTCACCCGTTCAGGCGCTTTCACCAGGCTGCGATCAAATCCGGGGCTCAGACGAGAGCGGCGGCAAGCACTTGATTTTCAGCCAGTTGTGACGGCCAGACGGGTTTCTATTTGTAGATAAAACAAAATACTGCCACTAAAAGGGGTTGTTTTCTATTTTTATGAGAATAATCTTGTAATTCCAACAACAAATTCCTGAGGACGGGTGTATGACTCTCCGCATCGCAATCAATGGCTTTGGCCGAATCGGCCGCAACGTCCTACGCGCACTTTATACCCAAGGCTACCGTCAGGACCTGCAAGTCGTCGCCATCAATGACCTGGGCGACAGCGAGATCAACGCACACCTGCTGAAATTCGACACCGTGCACGGGCCGTTCGACGGCACCGTGGAGCACGATCAGGAAAGCCTGACCGTCAACGGTGACCGCATTGCAGTCAGCGCTATCCGCAACCCGGCCGAGCTGCCGTGGAAATCCCTGAACATCGACGTGGTGTTCGAATGCACCGGTCTGTTCACCGACCGCACCAAGGCCGCCGCGCATATCACCGCCGGCGCGAAAAAAGTGATTATTTCAGCACCGGCCAAAGGCGCCGATGCGACGATCGTCTACGGCGTCAACCATGACGTGCTGCGCCAGTCCCATCAGGTCATCTCCAACGCATCGTGCACCACCAACTGCCTGGCGCCGGTTGCCCAGGTGCTGAACCGTGAGTTGGGCATCGAGAGCGGTCTGATGACCACCATCCACGCCTACACCAACGACCAGAACCTGATCGACGTCTACCACACCGACCCGTACCGCGCGCGTTCGGCGACTCAGTCGATGATCCCGAGCAAGACCGGTGCTGCCGAAGCGGTCGGCCTGGTGCTGCCGGAACTGGCAGGCAAGCTGACCGGCATGGCCGTGCGTGTGCCGGTGATCAACGTGTCGCTGGTCGACCTGACCATTCAGCTCAAGCGCGATGCGACGGCCGAAGAAGTCAACGCGATCATGAAAGAAGCGGCGCAGCATTCGAAGATCCTCGGCTACAACACCCTGCCGCTGGTTTCCCACGACTTCAATCACAACCCGCTGTCGTCGATCTTCGACGCGAACCACACCAAGGTCAGCGGTCGCCTGCTGAAGGTGCTGGCGTGGTACGACAACGAATGGGGCTTCTCTAACCGCATGCTGGATAACTGCCTGGCGTTGATGAATGCCGAGTAAGTAACGGGATCGCCCTGTGTAGGAGCGAGCTTGCTCGCGAAGACGGACTTCAGCCTCTGGATAGTCAGCGGATGCAACGATCTCTTCGCGATCAAACTCCCTCCCTCGGTAATGACTATCGTCCCCAGACAACGCCCTTACAATCTGTGCAAATCCCTGCCTTGACCTGACCTCCAGATGATAAGCATTATCATCTGCTGAATTCTGGTCGGGTGTCCCCGTGACTCAGTCGCACTTCAATACGGTCTTTCTCGCCCGGCGAACCATGCTGTTGCGCACGCTTCAGCGCATGGTGCGCAGCCACACCACGGCCGAAGACCTGCTGCAGGAAACCTATCTGCGTGTCACCCGCGCGCTCGCCGAGCGAGCCATCGACCACCTCGAACCCTTCGTCTTCCAGACCGCGCGCAATCTGGCCCTGGATCATCTGCGCGCCAGGCGCGTTCACGCGCGCACCATCATTGACGATGCGCCGATCAGCGATATCCACAATGTCATTGCCCCCGACGCCGCGCTGGAGGATGCCACCCACGCCAACCGTTTGCTGGAAAGCCTGACCGCGAGTCTGGAAACCCTGTCGCCCCGGCAGCAGAAAATCTTCACCCTCAGTCGGCTCCACGGCGTGAGTTATCTGCAGATCGCCGAGCAGTTGGGGGTCTCTACCAGCACCGTGCAAAAAGAACTCAAGCTGGTCATGACGCTTTGCATGACGGTGGCAGCGCGCCTGGATCACTGAACTTCATCCGTAAGAATTCGTCAGTTGGTGCTTCAGAGTGACGCTACACTGCCGCCCAAACCGTGGACCCCGAGGACGCTGCTTGACGGACGCCCAATCACCCCGCCCCACTCCGGAGGAGGCGGCACGCGCCAGGACGATGGATCAGGCCCTCACCTGGCTGATCGAACTGGAAATCGCCGATACCGCAACGCATGCGCGCTTTCTTGAGTGGCTCGAAGCCGATCCTTCCCACCGCGAAGCCTTCGCCAGCGCCGAAGCCGTGTGGCACTCACAACCGGTGTTCGATGCAGCTGCGGTACTGGCTGCGCGGAAAAAACCTAGCGCCGGGTGATGTGCTGGCAAAAGATGTGTTGGCAGAACCAGCCGCGTGATTACTCCAGAGCTGATGATCTCGCATTGACCGAAATTATTTTTACGCGATAGCCGCCCCCCGTACGTCTAGTCATAGCCAATGCAACTGATTCCTATTTGAATCATCTCGCAACAACTATGACGACCCGCACGACAGGGAGCGCTATCCATGCTGTCCAGCTTCAACCCCGCACCATCCGCCCCGCCCGCCACCACTCATCACCTCGGGCTTTCGTTGCTAACGATCGCCATTTTCGCCGCAGCGCTGCACAGCCCTGCCGCTGCCGCTGCCGAACAAAGTACCGCGTTGGAACTGCAGCAGATCACGGTCAGTGCCACGCGTCAGGCGCAGTCGGTGGAGTCGGTCCCCGGTACGGTGACCGTCCAGGACCGCGGAGCGCTGGATCGACGCAACGTCAACAGCATTCGCGACCTGGTACGCGACGAGCCTGGTGTCTCCGTGGGCGGGGCCGGCCAGCGTGCAGGCACCAGCGGCTACAACATTCGCGGTATCGATGGCGACCGGATCCTGACGCAGGTGGATGGTGTCGAAGTGCCGGACAACTTTTTTCAGGGCCCCTTCGCCAACACTCACCGGAATTACGTTGATCCGGAGATCATCAAGCGCGTGGAGATCCTGCGCGGGCCAGCGTCGGCGCTGTATGGGAGCAGCGCCATCGGCGGTGCGGTGAGTTATTACACCCTCGACCCCGAGGACATCATCAAGCCGGGCAAGGACGTCGGCGCGCGCCTGAAAACCGGCTACAGCTCGGCGGACAACAGTTGGCTGAACTCATCCACGGTTGCAGGCCGGGCGGGGGACTTCGACGGCTTGCTGCACGTCAGTCAGCGCAACGGCCACGAGACCGAGTCCTACGGCGAGCATGGCGGGACCGGGCTGTCCCGCACGGCAGCTAACCCAGAAGACGCCCGCGCCACCAATGTGCTGGCCAAGCTGGGCTGGAACTACGGCGACAATGATCGCCTGGGGTTCACTTACGAGAAGTACAAGGACGACACCCATACGAATCAGAAGAGTGTGGTGGGTGGGCCTTTCAATGCCGGTGTTGGCTTCGGCTACTACGGTTCACGTGAAGGGAACGACGTCATTACCCGCGAGCGGTTTGGCCTGGAAAACAGCTTTGTGCTGGACAGCGTGTTGGCTGACAACGCCAAGTGGAGCTTGAACTACCAGATTGCCAAGACTGATCAAAATACCTTTGAAAGGTATCTGCCCTCTAACCCCAGAAGCGGGGCGGTTTTGCGAGATGTCTGGCGCACCCGCGACACCCAGTACAAAGAACGCCAATGGATCCTGGACGCACAGCTGGATAAAGCGTTCGACATTGGCGACACCCAGCACTTGCTGACGTACGGCACGACCCTAAAACAACAGAAGGTGACAGGGCTTCGAACAGGAACAGCCACCTGTGCGTCGGTCGTCGGAACCTGCCGCACCCTCGGGGCAGTAAGTGCCAGCGCGAACGACATCGTGGCACCCACCAATGACTTCCCGAACCCGACGATCACCACCTACGCGCTGTTTGCTCATGATCAGATCAAGTGGGGCGACTGGACCTTCATGCCCGGCGCCCGCTACGACTACACCGCGCTCGACCCGCACGCCACGGATTCATTCCTGAAGAGCGTCAACCTGACCAGCAAGAGCGAGTTCGACGGCAGCACGAAAAAATGGCATCGCCTGTCACCCAAGCTAGGGCTGACGTATGCGTTCAACGACGCCTACACCTGGTACGGCCAGTACGCCGAGGGTTTCCGCACGCCGAGCGCAAAAGCATTGTATGGCCGCTTCGAGAACACCCGGGGCAATTACGTCGTGGAGCCCAATCCAGACCTGAAACCGGAGACCAGTAAAAGCTACGAAACCGGGCTGCGCGGTCACTTCGACGAGGGCATGTTTGATCTCGCGCTGTTCTACAACACGTACCGCGACTTCATTAATGAGGACGCGGTGATTCCAGCCAACGCCACCACCACGACCTTCCAGTCCAACAACATCAAGCACGCCACCATCAAGGGCGTCGAACTCAAGGGTCGTTTGAATCTGGACAGCTTCGGCGCACCCGAAGGCCTCTACACCCGGGGTTCGCTGGCCTATCTGTACGGCCGCAACAACGACACCGGCCAGCCTATCAACAGCATCAACCCGCTGACCGGCGTGTTCGGGCTGGGTTATGACCAGAACACCTACGGCGGCTTGCTGAACTGGACGCTGGTGAAGCGCAAGACGCGGGTCGACACCAGCAACTACTACGCCCCCGATGGTGCAAACCGGTTCAAGACACCGGGCTTCGGTCTCGTTGACCTCACGGGTTATTACAAAGTCGCCCAAGACGTCACGGTCAGCGGCGGCCTGTACAACCTGGCGGACAAAAAATACTGGCTGTGGGATGACGTGCGCGGCTACGACAGCGTCGGCGAAGCAGGGGCCACCGCCCCCGCCAACCTCGACAGGCTGACCCAGCCCGGCCGCAATTTTGCCGTCAACGTGGTGTGGGACATCTGACCGTTCCCCGTTGCAGGAGCGTGATTTTTTTACGCGCCTGCAACGCTCGTTCGTCTTGTTAACAAGCGCCCCATTTCCAAGGAAGACCCATGACCGACAACTCGATTCGTCGCTCGCAACGACTGAACCAGATCACCCATGCTCCCCATGAACAACTGGACAAGGCGGTGAAAGCCAACGCGCCGTTCGAAACGCTGGCCAGCTACAGGCGATTCCTCAGCGCCCAATACCTGTTTCAGGAAGAGCTGAAGAAGCTGTACACGCACCCGCAGTTGGTCGAGCTGATTGCCGACCTGCCTGACCGATGCCGCGCCGAACAGGCCAAGGCCGATCTGCTTGATCTTGAGGCTGGCATACCTGCCCCTGTCGCGGGTGCCGTCGATGGGCCCAGCCTTGCCGAAGCATTGGGCTGGCTGTTTGTCTCGGAGGGCTCGAAGCTGGGCGCCGCCTTTCTGATCAAGCGCGCCGTGGCCTTGAACCTCAACGAGACGTTCGGCGCCCGCCATCTGGGTGAACCGTCAGGCGGTCGCGCCGAAGGCTGGAAACGCTTTGTCCGGATCATTGACGATCTGCCCTTCAACGCCGAGCAGGAGCGCGAGATAGACCGCGGTGCGGTGGCGGCCTTCGAACGTTTCAACGTGCTGCTGCAGCACGCCTACGCCCCAGCGTCTGAAGCGGAACCCGCCTGACGCCGGGTCTTTTGCGCCCGGCACTGATAAGCTGAGCGCCTTTGCGGGCCGTGAAAATCCCGCAACACCTGCTCACTCTGCATTACCGAGACCATGACCAGTACTCCACCCGGCAGCAAACTGTCCCGCATCCTGTTTGGCATCCTCGCCTACGTGAGCCTGACGATCGGCATCATCGCGATTTTCATTCCGGGCCTGCCCACCACCGAATTCATTCTGCTGGCGGCATGGGCGGCGACGCGTAGCTCGCCGCGCCTGAGCGCGTGGCTCGAGAATCATCGGGTGTTCGGACCGATGCTGAGCAACTGGCGAAACGGCAAGATGATTGCGCGCAAGGCCAAGATCAGCGCCACGGTCACCATGCTGATCTGCGCGGTCATGATGCTGGTGGTGCTGAAACACAATTGGTGGATCTACTTCGCGGTGGCCGGCATGGTGCTGGTCAATCTGTGGATCTGGTCGCGGCCTGAGCCTTCGCGGCTTCAGCCGGAAAAGTGAGGTGTAGGACCGGCTTCAGCCGCGAAGAGGCCGGTTTGAACGTCCTCAATCCTGGGGCGTGACACCTGACGCCTTCCCGGCTGAAGCCGGTCCCACAAACAGCACTCGGCATATGCGCCTGAACCCGAGGCGGCCCCATGGGTCTGTCCTCTTACGTTCACCACCTTCTTCAGGAGCCATCGCCATGTTCGAGCCAGGTCATCTGCACATCGTCCACCCCGCTCTGCAACCACACGACGTCGGCTACGACCTTCATATCCGCTACGAGGTCAGCCAGACCGATTCGGGTCAGGGCATGCAGTTCACCCTGGAAGGCGACGTCAATGGCCAGGCGGTCAATGAAACGTTCGAACTGCCCAAGGACAAGGCCTACAACTTCGCCAGCGAGGCGTCGCGCAGACTGGAGAAGCATGGCCTGCCGAGAACCACCGACCTGCATGCTATGCACGGTGAATACGACCAGATGTTCGAAGACATCCGCCACAAGCTCGACATGAAGTCAGGTGATCCCGTGAAGCCGGAGCATCTGGAATAGCCAGGCGCTCTTTCACGGTCTCGGGATGGGCGATGCGATTACTGGCATAATCGCCCCCCTCACTCCCGCGAACCCTTTCCCTCCCCATGCGCATTCACGTCACGTTCATTGACCGCGTCGGCATCACCCAGGAAGTACTGGCCATCCTCGGCGCGCGCAACCTGAACCTCGATGCCGTGGAAATGGTGCCGCCCAACGTCTATATCGATGCACCGACGCTGAGCCATGACGTGCTTGAAGAACTCAAGGACCGGCTCTTTCGCGTGCGCGGTGTCGAAGCGATCACGGTGGTCGACATCCTTCCCGGCCAGCGCCGTCACCTGCAACTCGATGCCCTGCTGGCAGCAATGACCGACCCGGTGCTTGCCCTCGACAGCGCCGGCCATGTGCTGCTGGCAAACCCGGCGCTGGTTGCGCTGTATGGCCGGGAACCCGCGGGCGAGCCGATTGGCGAACTATTTTCCGATGCAGGCCTGCAATCGGCGCTGCTGGAAAACGGCTTTCGTCTGCCACTGCGCGAAGTGACTCTGAATGGCGAGGCCTTGCTGCTGGACGCGACGCCGATCACTGATGCGGGCGCATTGCTGACCCTTTATCAGCCAAGCCGGATTGGCGAACGCCTGTCGGCACTGCACCACGATCATGCCGAAGGTTTCGATGCGCTGCTGGGCGATTCCGCGCCGATTCGCACGCTTAAAGCCCGCGCACAACGGGTCGCGGCACTGGATGCGCCGCTGCTGATTCAGGGCGAAACCGGTACGGGCAAGGAACTGGTGGCGCGGGCGTGTCATGCCGTGAGCGCGCGCAATGGAGCGCCTTTTCTCGCGCTGAACTGCGCGGCGCTGCCGGAGAACCTCGCCGAAAGCGAACTGTTCGGCTACGCCCCCGGCGCCTTTACCGGTGCGCAGCGGGGCGGCAAACCGGGGCTGATGGAACTCGCCAACAAAGGCACCGTGTTTCTCGACGAGATCGGCGAGATGTCACCGTATCTGCAGGCCAAACTGCTGCGCTTTCTCAACGACGGCAGCTTTCGGCGTGTTGGCGGCGACAAGGAAGTGCAGGTCAACGTGCGCATCTTGAGTGCCACCCACCGTGATCTGGAGAAAATGGTCGCCGAAGGCACCTTTCGCGAAGACCTGTTCTATCGCCTGAACGTGCTCAATCTGGACGTGCCGCCGCTACGTGAACGCGGTCAGGACATCCTGATGCTGGCGCGCTATTTCATGGAACAGGCCTGCACGCAGATTCAGCGACCGGTCTGCCGCCTTGCACCGACTACGTACCCTGCCCTGCTTGGGAACCGCTGGCCGGGCAACGTGCGCCAGTTGCAGAACGTGATCTTCCGCGCAGCGGCCATCTGCGACAGCTCGCTGGTCGACATCGGTGACCTCGACATCGCCGGCACGTCAGTGGCGCGGGGCAGTGATGGCGAAGTCGAAAGCCTGGAAGGTGCGGTCGAGGATTTTGAAAAGTCGCTGCTGGAGAAGCTCTACAGCCAATATCCCTCGACGCGGCAACTGGCCGCGCGGCTGCAAACATCACACACCGCGATCGCCCATCGGTTGCGCAAGTACGGTATTCCCGGCAAAGCCTGAGACGCAGGTCTGTGTGGGCCTCACGTCAAGTGCTGCACGACGCCGGGCTGGGAAGAAATGCGTCCGTAGGAGCAGGCTTGCTGGCGAATGGGTCTAACATCCACAGATACTTTGACCGTCAACAACGGGCTCGCCAGCAAGCCGGCTCCTACGAATCGCATTCAACGCGATCCCTGGCACGATATCGAAACACCGTATCGAAATCATTCCGGTCGCTCAACGTCGATACCCGGTGCCGCGGCCCTAGGCCCAGCCCACCCATGCACCCTATTTGCGTATCGATTTCGTTCCAGCAGCTCTTAACGCACCCACTGCTCCTATCGCCACCGCCCAACGTTTCCGCGCCCCTGCGCACCTTGGCCGCAAACTTGCTATGCACTCCCCCATCACGCCCGGGCATAACGGGCGATTTACCATCTGGGGAGATTCCATGAGCGAGTTGCGTTTTACCGAAGACCACGAGTGGCTGCGCGCCGAAGCTGACGGCAGCGTCACAGTCGGCATCACCGCCTTTGCGCAAGACGCACTGGGTGACGTGGTTTTCGTGCAACTGCCGGAGCTGCAGTCCTACGACAAAGGCGCCGAAGCGGCCACCGTCGAATCGGTCAAAGCCGCCAGCGGCGTGTACATGCCCCTCGATGGCGAAGTCGTCGAAACCAATCCCGCGCTGGACGCCAACCCCGAACTGGTCAACGAAGATCCCCTCGGCCAGGGTTGGTTTTTCCGCTTTATTCCTTCCAATCCCGACGCTGTCGGCCAACTGCTGACTCAAGACGCCTATGATCGTCTGATCAAAGCCAACGCCGAAGCCTGAGGAGCGCGCAATGACTGACCGTATTGAATTGAGCACCGCCAACGAGTTCATCGCCCGCCACATCGGCCCGCGTGCCGCTGATGAAAAAGCCATGCTCACCACCCTGGGCTATGACTCCCTCGACGCGCTGACCGCCAGCGTCATCCCTGAATCCATCAAGGGCACCAGCGTTCTCGGCTTGTCCGCCGGGCAAAGCGAAGCCGACGCGCTGGCCGACATCAAAGCCATCGCCGGCAAGAATCAGCTGTTCAAAACCTACATCGGCCAGGGTTATTACAACACCCACACCCCGGCGCCGATCCTGCGCAACCTGCTGGAAAACCCGGCCTGGTACACCGCTTACACACCGTATCAGCCGGAGATTTCCCAAGGCCGTCTGGAGTCGCTGCTGAACTTCCAGACCCTGATCAGCGACCTGACCGGCCTGCCGATCGCCAACGCGTCGCTGCTCGACGAAGCGACCGCCGCCGCCGAAGCCATGACCTTCTGCAAACGCCTGAGCAAGAACAAGAGCAGCAACAAGTTCTTCGCCTCCGCCCACTGCCACCCGCAAACCCTCGACGTGCTGCAAACCCGCGCCGAGCCGCTGGACATTGAAGTGGTCGTTGGGGACGAAGCTCAACTGACCGACGTCAGCGAGTTCTTCGGCGCGCTGCTGCAGTACCCTGCCAGCAATGGCGACGTGTTCGACTACCGCGAACTGGTCGAGCGCTTCCATGCCGCCAACGCTCTGGTCGCCGTGGCCGCCGACCTGCTGGCCCTGACCCTGCTCACCCCACCGGGCGAGTTTGGCGCTGACGTGGCCATCGGCAGCGCGCAACGCTTCGGTGTGCCGCTGGGTTTCGGTGGTCCGCACGCGGCCTACTTCTCCACCCGCGACGCCTACAAGCGCGACATGCCCGGGCGACTGGTCGGTGTGTCCATTGACCGCTTCGGCAAGACCGCCCTGCGTCTAGCCATGCAAACCCGCGAGCAACATATTCGTCGCGAGAAGGCCACCAGCAACATCTGCACCGCGCAGGTGCTGCTCGCCAACATCGCCAGCATGTACGCCGTGTACCACGGCCCGCGCGGCCTGACTCGTATCGCCAACCGCGTGCATCACCTGACCGCGATTTTCGCCGAGGGCCTGAGCCAGCTGGGCTTGAAGGCCGAGCAGTCCTTCTTCTTCGACAGCATCACCCTGAACACCGGCGCCAAAACGGCCGACCTGCACGCCAAGGCCCGAGCCCACGAGATCAACCTGCGTGAAGTAGGTGCCGAGCGCCTGGGCGTTTCGCTGGACGAAACCACCAAGCAAGCCGACGTCGAAGTCCTGTGGTCCCTATTCGCAGCTGAAGGCCAGGCCGTGCCTGACTTCACCGCGCTGGCCGACAGCGTCGAAGCGCGCCTGCCTGCCGAGCTGAAACGCCAGTCGGCGATTCTCAGCCACCCGGTATTCAACCGTTACCACTCCGAAACCGAGCTGATGCGCTACCTGCGTCGCCTCGCGGACAAGGACCTGGCGCTGGACCGCACGATGATCCCGCTGGGCTCGTGCACCATGAAACTCAACGCCGCCAGCGAAATGATCCCGGTGACCTGGGCCGAGTTCGGCAACCTGCACCCGTTTGCCCCGGCCGAGCAAAGCGCCGGTTATCAGCAACTGACCGACGAACTGGAAGCGATGCTCTGCGCCGCCACCGGTTATGACGCGATCTCGCTGCAACCGAACGCTGGTTCCCAGGGCGAGTACGCGGGCCTCTTGGCCATTCGTGCTTACCACCAGAGCCGTGGCGATGAGCGTCGCGACATCTGCCTGATTCCGTCGTCGGCCCACGGCACCAACCCGGCGACCGCCAACATGGCCGGGATGCGCGTAGTCGTGACCGCTTGCGACGCCCGTGGCAACGTCGACATCGAAGACCTGCGCGCCAAGGCCATCGAGCACCGCGAACACCTCGCTGCCCTGATGATCACCTACCCGTCGACCCACGGCGTGTTCGAGGAAGGCATCCGCGAAATCTGCGGCATCGTTCATGACAACGGCGGCCAGGTGTACATCGATGGCGCCAACATGAACGCCATGGTCGGCCTCTGCGCACCGGGCAAGTTCGGCGGCGACGTGTCTCACCTAAACCTGCACAAAACTTTCTGCATTCCCCACGGCGGCGGCGGCCCGGGCGTTGGCCCGATCGGCGTCAAATCGCATCTGGCGGCATTCATGCCGGGCCACGCCCGAATGGAACGCAAGCAGGGCGCGGTCTGCGCAGCACCGTTCGGCAGCGCGAGCATCTTGCCGATCACCTGGATGTACATTCGCATGATGGGCGGCGAAGGTCTCAAGCGCGCCTCGCAGCTGGCGATCCTCAATGCCAACTACATCTCCCGTCGCCTGGAAGAGCACTACCCGGTTCTCTACACCGGCAGCAACGGCCTGGTCGCCCACGAATGCATTCTCGACCTGCGCCCACTGAAAGAAACCAGCGGCATCAGCGTCGATGACGTCGCCAAGCGCCTGATCGACTTCGGCTTCCACGCACCGACCATGTCCTTCCCGGTCGCAGGCACGTTGATGATCGAGCCGACCGAAAGCGAATCGAAAGAAGAGCTGGACCGCTTCTGCGACGCGATGATCAAGATCCGCGAAGAAATCCGCGCGGTCGAAAGCGGCGCACTGGACAAGAACGACAACCCGCTGAAAAACGCGCCGCACACCGCCGCTGAACTGGTGGGCGAATGGAGCCATCCGTACAGCCGCGAGCAGGCCGTGTACCCGGTGGCGTCGTTGATCGAAGGCAAATACTGGCCACCGGTCGGTCGTGTCGACAACGTGTTCGGCGACCGCAACCTGGTGTGCGCCTGCCCGTCCATCGAAGACTACGCTTAAAAAAGCCACGAGCCTCTAGCCGCAAGCCACAAGTGAAAGCCGATCGGCTTTTTCTTGCGGCTTGTAGCTTGCTGCTTGCTACTGCTTCACCTCCCGGAACCCCATCATGTCGCTGAGCGTATTTGACCTGTTCAAGATCGGCATTGGTCCCTCCAGTTCTCACACGGTGGGCCCGATGCGAGCGGCGGCACGGTTTGCCGAAGGCTTGCAGCGCGATGGCCTGCTGGAAACCATCATCTGCGTCAAAGTCGAGCTTTACGGCTCACTCGGTGCCACCGGCAAAGGCCATGGCAGCGATAAGGCTGTGTTACTGGGCCTTGAAGGTGAGCATCCCAACACCGTCGACACCGAAACCGTCGCGGCTCGCCTGCAGCAGATCCGCAGCACTGAACGCCTGAACCTGCTCGGCCGGCACAGCATCGAATTCATCGAAAAGCATCACCTGGCGATGATTCGCAAACCCTTGGCCTTCCACCCCAACGGCATGATTTTCCGTGCCTTCGATGCCTCCGGCCTACAGGTGCGCAGCCGCGAGTACTACTCCGTCGGCGGCGGGTTCGTGGTCGATGAGCAAGCCGCTGGCGCAGACCGCATCGTGGAAGACCAGACGCAGCTGCTATACCCCTTCAAAACCGCACGGGATCTGATGGCGCACTGCACCGCCAGCGGGCTTTCGATCAGCCAGGTCATGCTCGCCAACGAAGCCGCGTGGCGCCCCGAAGCCGAAACCCGTCAGGGCCTGCTGCACATCTGGCAAGTCATGCAGGACTGCGTCGAAGCGGGTTGCCGCAACGAAGGCATCTTGCCGGGCGGCCTGAAGGTCAAGCGGCGTGCGGCAGCCCTGCATCGTCAACTGTGCAAAAACCCGGAAGCCGCGCTGCGTGATGCCTTGTCGGTGCTCGACTGGGTCAATCTGTACGCGCTGGCGGTCAACGAAGAAAACGCCAACGGCGGCCGTGTGGTCACCGCGCCCACCAACGGCGCGGCGGGCATTATCCCGGCGGTGCTGCATTACTACATGCGCTTCATCACCGGGGCCAACGAGGATGGCGTCGTGCGTTTCCTGCTCACGGCAGCGGCCATTGGCATTCTCTACAAAGAGAACGCGTCGATCTCCGGCGCCGAAGTCGGCTGTCAGGGCGAAGTCGGCGTGGCCTGCTCCATGGCCGCCGGCGCACTGTGCGAAGTCCTCGGTGGCAACGTAGAACAAGTGGAAAACGCCGCTGAAATCGGCATGGAACACAACCTCGGCCTGACGTGCGACCCCATCGGCGGGCTTGTTCAAGTGCCATGCATCGAACGCAACGCCATGGGTTCGGTAAAGGCCATCAACGCGGTGCGCATGGCCTTGCGCGGCGACGGCCAGCATTTTGTCTCGCTGGATAAAGTGATCCGCACCATGCGCCAGACCGGCGCCGACATGAAAAGCAAATACAAGGAAACAGCCCGTGGCGGGCTGGCCGTGAACATCATCGAGTGCTGACATCAGCCCCCATTCATAGGGTCCCTGCCCTGCGCGGGGAACCCGGAACCGCTTTCAAGGAGTGACCCATGACCACCGAACTGCTGAAGACCCCGCTTAACGCCCTGCACCGTGAACTCGGCGCGAAGATGGTTGAATTCGCCGGCTACGACATGCCTGTTCAGTACCCCGCCGGCGTCATGAAAGAACACCTGCACACCCGAGATAAGGCCGGCTTGTTTGACGTTTCGCACATGGGTCAGATCCTGTTGAGCGGCACGAACGCCGCGAAAGCGCTGGAAACCCTGGTGCCGGTGGACATCATCGATCTGCCGGTCGGCATGCAGCGCTACGCGATGTTCACCAACGACAACGGCGGCATTCTCGACGACTTGATGGTCGCCAATCTGGGCAACGATCAGCTCATGCTGGTGGTCAACGCGGCCTGCAAGAACGAAGACCTGGCGCACCTGGAGCAGCACATTGGCAGCCAGTGCGACATCACGCCGCTGTTCGACGAGCGCGCATTGCTTGCGCTGCAAGGTCCGCAGGCTGTCACCGCACTGGCGCGGCTGGCGCCGGAAGTCGCGAAAATGACTTTCATGCAGTACACCTCGACGAAGATCGACGGCATCGACTGCTACGTCAGCCGCTCAGGCTACACAGGTGAAGACGGTTACGAGATTTCAGTGCCGGCGGATCAGGCAGAATCCCTGGCGCGTCGACTGCTCGCTGAGCCTGAAGTGGCGCCGATCGGCCTGGGCGCGCGCGACTCGCTGCGACTGGAAGCCGGCCTTTGCCTCTATGGCCACGACATGAATACCGAAACCACACTGATCGAAGCCAGCCTGCTGTGGGCGATTTCCAAGGTGCGTCGCGCCGACGGGGCGCGTGCGGGCGGTTTCCCTGGTGCCGAGAAGATCTTTGCCCAGCACCAGAGCGGTGCGGCGCGCAAACGCGTCGGCCTGTTGCCACAAGAACGTACGCCGGTGCGCGAAGGCGCTGAAATCGTTGACGCCAAGGGAACAACCATCGGGAAAGTCTGCAGCGGCGGCTTTGGCCCGACGTTGAGCGCGCCATTGGCAATGGGCTATGTCGACGCCGGTTTTACCGCACTGGATACATCGGTATGGGCGATCGTCCGCGGCAAGAAAGTCCCGATGCACGTGACGAAAACTCCTTTCGTTCCGCCACGTTACTTCCGCGGCTAAGTAACATCGCCAAAAAATGCGGCACCGCAACAGTGCATTAAACTGTGCGAGTGCCGCAGTCTGGCGCCAGCGTTAAGTGCATACGAAACTGTCAAAATATTGAACTTCGACATCCTTCTAAACATTAAAAACTATCGATCTTGCGAGCGTGGTTAATGTTTTCAAAAAAGCCGAAAACCCCTATGAATACTGGCCCAGACGGGGCTTGTTTTTTCGGCGAGAGTTAGCGTAGAGTTTCTCGACTGTGTTTGCATGGGTCGCTGGGATCGTGACCCGGGCAGTAGCGCCAAAAGCAATGCTACATCCCGCTCTACGTTTCTTCTTCCTGCAACCAGCCCAGTACTCTTTCTCGTGAAAGAGGCTGTCATTAATTTTATGCGCTTGGGAATAAGAAAATGTCTACACGTCAGAGCGGCACCGTTAAGTGGTTTAACGATGAAAAAGGTTTTGGTTTTATCACGCCTGAAAGCGGTCCGGATCTGTTCGTCCACTTCCGCGCTATTCAAGGCAACGGCTTCAAAAGCCTGAAAGAAGGCCAGAAAGTGACATTCGTCGCGGTGCAGGGCCAAAAAGGCATGCAGGCTGACGAAGTACAAGCAGAGGCCTGATTAGCCGACGCAAAAAGCCCCTGATGGCCAACATCAGGGGCTTTTTTATGCCTGCGATTCCGTAAACTGCCCGCTCACGTGTGAACGAGCGCTGCCATGACCTCAGCTAACGATGACGCGCAGGTGTTACGCCCCCAGGGCGACTTTCCCGCTGCGGGATTGGGCCGGCGCATGGCTGCGATCAGCTACGACGCGCTGTTGTGCGTGGCGTTGCTGATGGTCACCACCTTTCTCTACAAGTTGGTCTGGATGGGGTTTGTCGGCGAAGCCAGACTGCGCGAGCTCTCCGATTCCGGCGCCCTTGATGCCGACCCGCTGCTGTCCTCGATTCTGCTGATCACGCTGTTCGGCTTCTTTGCCCACTTCTGGACACGCGCGGGCCAAACCCTCGGCATGCAGGTCTGGGGAATACGCGTGCAGAACGCCGATGGAACGGCCATCAGCCTTTGGCAGGCGCTGCTGCGCTTCATCGTCGCCATCGCATCGTGGCTGTGCGTCGGGCTGGGTTTCTTCTGGAGCCTGTTCGACAAACAGAAACGCTGCTGGCATGACCTGTATTCCGACACGCAGCTGGTGCGAGTGCCCAGAACCCACAAGTGAACCCGCCCTAAGAAATCCGCCGTTTACCTGAGAAATACGGTCCGTAGGAGCCGGCTTGCTGGCGAAAGGTGTGGGTCAGCCGACGTCAATGCCTCAGGAACAACGCGTTCGCCAGCAAGCCGGCCTCTAAGAGTTTCGCGTACATCCGGAGTTGATTACCCGCCGCAAATTCAGTGGAGAAACGCACTCGCGTACTCCCCTACCTGTGCAATGCCCACAAAAAAGCCGACCCAGGGGTCGGCTTTTCATACTCAGCAGGTATCAGCCCGCGCGGCGCAGCAACCAGATGCCCGCCAGGGCACACACACCCGCCGGCACCAGCACGGCGAAGAGTGGCGAGAAGCCGAACACAAGGCTCGACGGGCCCAGCAGATCCTGAGCGATGCGGAAGGTGAAGCCCACCAGTACACCCGTGAACACACGCTGCCCCAGCGTCACCGAGCGCAAAGGCCCGAAGATGAAGGAAATCGCCATCAGCACCAGCGCGACGGTGACCAGCGGCTGAAGAATTTTGGTGTAGAACGCCAGCCAGTACCGACCGTTGTTCAACCCCTGATCAGCCAGATAACGCGCATAACTGTAAAGGCCCGTCATGGAGAGCGACTCAGGCGGCAGGACCACCGTGCTCAGCAACTGCGGGCTCAACGCGACATTCCAGCGCTCTTCAGGTGCGGTGACCACTTCGGTGCGACCGTCATGAAACACCGTTGTGGTGACGTCCTTCAGCAACCAGTAATCGGTCTTGAAGTTGGCTTGCTTGGCAAAACTCGACGTCAGCATGTGGCGCTGGTCGTCGAAATGGTAACGGGTCACGCCATACAGCAGACCGTTCGGTTGCACCGTGTTGATGTGGATGAATTCCTCACCCTGACGGTGCCACAGACCGTGTTTGGCACTCTGGGCGTCGCCGGTGCCTTGAGCCAGCGAGCGCGCGGCCTGGGCCGAGGCTTCGGTCACCGGCGCCAGGTACTCGCCGATCAACAGCCCGGCCACCATCAACACCAGCATGGGTTTCATGACCGCCCAGACAATACGGCCGATCGACACACCGGCGGCACGCATGATCGTCAGTTCGCTGTTGCTGGCCAGTGCGCCGAGGCCGATCAGGCAACCGATCAGCGCGGCCATCGGCAGCATGTCGTAGAGCCGGCGCGGCGCCGTCATCAACACGAAACTGCCTGCATCCCAGAACGTGTAGGTATCGCTGATATCAGCCATTTCGTCGATGAAGGCAAACAGGGAGGCCAGTCCGAGGATGATCCCCAGTACCGCAAGGATCGCCATGAACACGCTTTTGCCGATGTAGCGATCGAGCTTAACCATGGGCCACCCCCGACGCGCTGCGGCGACTCGCAAGCTTCAGGCGCAGAGGCTCCCAGTAGAGCAACGCCAGTCCGATGGACAGGAACAGTGCATGCACCCACCACAGGCCAAGGCCCATCGGGATCTTGCCCTTCTCCAGCGCACCGCGCGCAGCAATCAGGATGGTGAGGTAAGCCATATAAAGAAGAATCGCCGGCAGAAGCTTGAGGAAGCGGCCCTGACGCGGATTGACCCGAGCCAGCGGCACCGCCATCAGCGTCACGATGAACACCAGAATCGGCAGCGAAACCCGCCATTGCAGTTCGGCCCGGTTGCGCAGGCTGTCTTCTCCGGTCAGCAGTTCGCTGGTGGAGATGGCATCGCGGTCAGTGATCTCGTCGCTGATGTCCGGCTTGGGCAGCAAGGCGCCGTAGGTGTCGTATTTGATCGCGCGGTAATCGGCCTGACCGGGGTTACCGTCGTAGCGATAGCCGTTGTCCAGGATCAGGTAGCGGGTGCCATCGGGCTTGATTTCCTGCCGGCCCTTTTCCGCGACCAGCACGGTGATGCCGTGGTCTTTCTTCTCGTCGAGCTTCTTCTCGGAGATGAATACGCCGCCCAGATTGATGCGATCGTCGCTCATGGTCTCGGTGTAGGTCACGCGGCTGCCGTCACGCAGCAGCTGGAAGCGACCCGGCACCAGCGTGTCGAACTCGGTCATCGCGTCCTGCTTGTTGATCAGCAGCTGAAACTGGGTGGCGCCTTGCGGAGCGAGGCTGAAACTGAGCCAGGCCACCAGCAGTGACACCAGCGCAGCCGGCGCGAGGGTGATCAGCAGCAGACGTTGCTGGCTCATGCCGGTGGCGGCCAGTACGGTCATTTCGCTTTCGAGGTACAACCGGCCGTACGCCAGGAGAATCCCGAGGAATAACCCCAGCGGGAGAATCAGTTGCAGGAAGCCCGGCAGACGGAAACCCATGATCAGAAACAGCACACCCGGATCGAGTGCGCCCGATGCAGCCTGGGCCAGGTATTTGATGAAGCGGCCACTCATGATGATTACCAGCAGCACAGCACTGACAGCGCTCAGGGTAACCAGCACTTCTCGGGACAGGTAACGGAAGACAATCAAACCAGACACTCCAGGGTTGTCACGCTAAGGCGGCATGACAATGAAATGGATCAGCCATGATGCGCGCGACGGCGAACCACCAAAAAAATATGCAGCATTATCCTGTGATTGGGTGTGTCTGTCACTGCGCGCGCGGGATACTTCTGCAACCGGCACACGCGCGCGCCCGGACGGGGTTGTCATCCATTGGCTCGCAGGGTCAAACTGCGGGCCTTGCCGCAGGCATGCCGGTGTAAATACTTCCGCGCCGCTGCCGAGCCGTGTGCTCAAGTGCGATAACTCACAGTTTATTCGGGGACCCCGACATGGAATTGGTTGTTAAAAGCGTCAGTGCAGAAACCTTGAAGACCGCCACGCTGGTGGTCGCCGTCGGTGAAGGCCGCACGCTAAGCGACACCGCGAGCACCCTCGACACCCTGAGCGGCGGCGCCATCAGTGCCGTCCTCAAGCGCGGCGACCTGTCGGGCAAGATCGGCCAGAGCCTGTTGCTGCACAGCCTGCCCAACCTGAAAGCCGAACGCGTATTGCTGGTCGGTTCGGGCAAAGAGCCGGAATTGAACGATCGTCAGTTCCGCAAAATCATCAGCGGCGCACTCAGCACGCTGAAAAGCCTGGGTGGCGTTGATGCCGGCTTCGACCTTGACCAACTCAACGTCAAGAATCGCGACGTCTATGGCAAGAACCGTCTGCTGGTCGAAACCCTGGCCGACGGCGAGTACGTCTTCGATCGGTTCAAGAGCCAGAAAGTCGATCCTCGCGCCCTGAAAAAAGTCACCCTGCTGACCGCCAAAGCCAACGTTGCCGACGTTGAACGCGCAGCCAAACATGCACAAGCCATCGCCGCCGGCATGGCCGTGACCCGCGACCTGGGCAACATGCCGCCGAACATCTGCCACCCGACCTATCTGGGCGAGCAGGCCAAGGCGATGGGCAAAGCCAACAAGGGCCTCAAGGTCGAAGTCTTCGATGAGAAAGACATCGAAAAACTGGGCATGGGTTCGTTCCTGGCGGTCGGTCAGGGCAGCGCTCAGCCGCCACGCCTGATCGTCATGCAGTATTCCAACGGCAAGAAAAGCGAAAAGCCTTTCGTGCTGGTCGGCAAGGGCATCACCTTTGACACCGGCGGCATCAGCCTCAAGCCGGGCCTGGGCATGGACGAAATGAAATTCGACATGTGCGGCGCCGCGAGTGTGTTCGGCACGTTGAACGCTGTGCTTGAACTGCAACTGCCGATCAACCTGGTGTGCATCGTCGCGGCGGCCGAGAACATGCCGAGCGGCAACGCAACCCGCCCGGGCGACATCGTCAAGACCATGAGCGGCCAGACCGTCGAGATCCTCAACACCGACGCCGAAGGCCGTCTGGTGCTGTGCGATGCACTGACCTACGCCGAACGCTTCAAGCCACAAGCCGTGATCGACATCGCCACCCTGACCGGCGCTTGCGTCGTCGCGCTGGGCGGTCACACTTCGGGCCTGCTGGGCAACAGCGACGCATTGATCAGCCAAGTGCTGGAAGCCGGCAAACGCGCCGACGACCGCGCCTGGCAGCTGCCGTTGTTCGACGAGTACCAAGAGCAACTGGACAGCCCGTTTGCCGACATCGCCAACATCGGCGGCCCGAAAGCCGGCACCATCACGGCGGCCTGCTTCCTCTCGCGCTTTGCCAAAGCCTACGAGTGGGCGCACCTGGACATCGCCGGTACGGCATGGCTGAGCGGCGGCAAGGACAAAGGCGCCACGGGCCGTCCGGTTCCGCTGCTGACCCAATACCTGATCGACCGCGCTGGCGTTTAAGCCGCTGCAAACGCGCCGGCCTCCCCGGTCGGCGCGTTCAGCGTTCTGGAATCACCCATGACCCAAGTCGATTTCTACATTCTGCCGAGTGCCGACCCCGTCGCGCGCCTGGACTTCGCCTGCAAACTCACGGACAAGGCCTGGCGCCTCGGCCATCGGGTGTACCTGCATTGCAGCGATGCCGGGCAACGCGAGGAACTGGACGCCCGACTGTGGCGCTTCCGGGGGGAAGCTTTCGTTCCCCATGGCGCGGCCGAAGACGACCAGGACGCACCCGTGGCGCTGGGTATCGGCAGCGACCCCGGCCAACATCAGGATCTGCTGGTCAATCTCGACTTGCGCATCCCGGAATTCTTCAAACGATTCGCGCGTGTCGCCGAGATCGTTGTCGAGGATCCCGCCATTCGCCTCGCGGCGCGCGAGAGTTTTCGCTTCTACCGCGAACAGGGCTATCCTCTGCAAGATCACCGGCTGCAGCGTCTTTGAGCACACGATGGATAATTCAAAACACCTGAAAGATTCAGCACACCTGCTGGATGACCTCGAGTCCATTCGCCAGCTGTTGGGCGATGATCCGGCCCGGCCGCCCCTGCTGACGGAGTCCGTGCACAGCGACGAGCAGATTCCGCTGCTGTTTGACGTAGTCAGCGGCCAGATCGTGACGCTCGATGAGCACGAAGCCAATCTCAATGACATCCCCCTGCTCACCCCCGAGCCCGTCGTGGCTGTTACACCTCCCGCACCCGCGGCCAGCGCGTCAAGCGCCAAGGCGCCGAACGCTGAGGCCCTGCTGCACCTGGACTCGGAATTGCGAGCCGCTGCGCAGTTGATCATGCAAGACGTGATCGACGATTTTGCCCCGCACATCGAGAACGAGATCAAACGACGTCTGGATGCGCGGATGGAACGGCTGTTGAGTCAATACAACAGCTGAACCTGTCCTCTTTGCCGACCCGGGACAGCGGATAGCGGAGTCCTACAGATGCCCGCGCCGATTCCGGGCATCACCGCTCGTAGCACCCGACCTAGCGCTTGTAGCTTGACGCCGCCTTGAAAAGCTATACTCGTCGGCTTTTCCGACTCAAAGCAGATCAGGTTCCCGCCTCGCATGGACAAGACCTACCAGCCGCACGCCATCGAAACTTCCTGGTACCAGACCTGGGAGTCCGAAAACTATTTCGCTCCGCAAGGCGCGGGCGACTCGTACACCATCATGATTCCGCCGCCGAACGTCACCGGCAGCCTGCACATGGGCCACGGTTTCAATAACGCGATCATGGACGCCCTGATCCGCTTCCGCCGCATGCAGGGTCGCAACACCCTGTGGCAGCCGGGCACCGACCACGCCGGTATCGCCACGCAAATGCTGGTGGAGCGTCAACTCGAAGCCCAGGGTCAGAGCCGCCACGACTTGGGTCGCGACAAATTTCTCGAGAAAGTCTGGGAATGGAAGGATCAGTCCGGCGGCAACATCAGCCGTCAGATCCGTCGCCTGGGCTCGTCGGTCGACTGGAGCCGTGAGCGCTTCACGATGGACGACGGCTTGTCCGAAGCGGTTAAGGAAGCCTTCGTGCGTTTGCATGAAGACGGCCTGATCTACCGTGGCAAGCGTCTGGTCAACTGGGACACCAAGCTGCACACCGCCATCTCCGACCTCGAAGTGGAAAACCACGACGAGAAGGGGCATCTGTGGAACCTGCGCTACCCGTTGGCCGATGGTGCGAAGACCGCCGAAGGTCTGGACTATCTGATCGTCGCCACGACCCGTCCGGAAACCATGCTCGGTGACGCGGCCGTGGCCGTGAACCCGAATGATGAGCGCTACCAGGCGCTGATCGGCAAGTTCGTCGAGCTGCCGCTGGTAGGCCGTCGCATCCCGATCATCGCGGACGACTACTGCGACCCTGAATTCGGCACCGGCTGCGTGAAGATCACCCCGGCCCACGACTTCAACGACTATGAAGTCGGCAAGCGCCACAACCTGCCGCTGCTGAACATCTTCGACAAGAACGCTGCCGTGCTGCCTGCTGCACAGGTGTTCAACCTCGACGGCACGCTGAACGATACCGTCGACGGCACCCTCCCTGCCGAATACGCCGGCCTCGACCGCTTCGAAGCGCGCAAGCAGATTGTTGCCGCCTTCGACGCTGCCGGGCTGTTGGTCAGCGTTGACGACCACGCCTTGAAAGTGCCGAAGGGCGACCGCTCCGGCACCGTCATCGAGCCGTGGCTGACGGATCAATGGTACGTGTCGACCAAACCGCTGGCTGAGCCTGCCATTGCCGCTGTTGAAGACGGACGCATCGCCTTCGTGCCCAAGCAATACGAAAACATGTACTTCTCCTGGATGCGCGACATTCAGGATTGGTGCATCAGTCGTCAGCTCTGGTGGGGCCACCGCATTCCGGCCTGGTACGACGAGTCCGGCAAGGTTTACGTCGGCCGCGACGAAGCCGAAGTCCGCGCCAAGCACAACCTTGGCCCTGACGTTGCCCTGCAGCAGGACAACGACGTGCTCGACACCTGGTTCAGTTCAGGTCTGTGGACGTTCTCCACCCTGGGCTGGCCTGAGCAGACCGATTTCCTGAAAACCTTCCACCCGACCGACGTGCTGGTGACCGGTTTCGACATCATTTTCTTCTGGGTTGCCCGGATGATCATGCTCACCATGCATTTGGTGAAGAACGAAGACGGCACCGCGCAGGTGCCGTTCAAGACCGTTTACGTGCACGGTCTGGTGCGTGATGGCCAAGGCCAAAAGATGTCCAAGTCCAAGGGTAACGTCCTTGACCCCCTGGACATCATCGACGGCATCGAGCTTGAAGCCCTGGTGCAGAAGCGCACCTCCGGCATGATGCAGCCCAAGCTGGCCAAGAAGATCGAGAAGCAGACCCGCGACGAGTTCGCCGACGGCATCGCCAGCTACGGCACCGATGCCTTGCGTTTCACCTTCTGCTCGCTGGCCTCCACTGGCCGCGACATCAAGTTCGACATGGGCCGCGTCGAAGGCTATCGCAACTTCTGCAACAAGATCTGGAACGCCGCGCGTTACGTGCTCGACAAAGGCGAAGACTGCGGTCAGAACGGCGAAGCGTTCGAGCTCTCGCTGCCGGATCGCTGGATCATTTCGCAGCTGCAACGCACTGAAGCCGAAGTGACCCGTCAGCTGGACCAGTTCCGTTTCGACCTCGCGGCGCAGGCGCTGTACGAGTTCATCTGGAACCAGTATTGCGACTGGTACCTGGAACTGTCCAAGCCCGTCCTGTGGGACGAGACGGCGCCGATCGAGCGTCAGCGCGGCACCCGTCGCACGCTGGTGCGTGTGCTGGAAGTCGCGCTGCGTCTGGCGCATCCGTTCATGCCTTTCATCACCGAAGAAATCTGGCAGCGCCTCGCGCCGCTGGCCGGCATCGAAGGCAAGACCATCATGCTGCAACCGTGGCCGGTGGCGAACGATGCGCGCATCGATGTCGCAGCCGAAGGTGACATCGAGTGGCTCAAGAGCCTGATGCTCGGTGTGCGCAACATCCGTGGCGAGATGAACATCGGTCCGGGCAAGCCGCTGCAGTTGTTCCTGAAGAACGTCAGCGCCGAAGACCAGCGCCGCCTGAACGAGAACGAGCACCTGCTGAAGAAGCTGGCCAAGCTTGAATCGTTCACTGTGCTGGAAGCAGGCGCCGAAGCACCGCTGTCAGCGACCGCTCTGGTCGGTGAGATGGAAGTGCTGGTGCCGATGGCCGGCCTGATCGACAAGGACGCCGAACTGGCGCGTCTGGACAAGGAAATCCAGCGTCTGCAGGGCGAAGTGCAGCGAGTTGGCGGCAAGCTGTCCAATGCCGCGTTCGTCGACAAGGCGCCGCCTGAAGTCATCGCCAAGGAACGCGCGAAGATGGCCGAAGCCGAACAGGCGCTGGGCAAACTGGCCGAGCAGCACGCGCGGATCGCGAGTTTGTAAGCACCATCTTCTAAATGAAATGCGCTGCCAGCCTGCAACCGGGGTGGCAGGCGCAACGAAGTCTTTGTAGGAGCGCGCTTGCCCGCGATGAGGCCAGCCCAGACGCCATCAGTCCATCTTCGGGACTGCGGTGTTCAATCCGACGTCATCGCGGGCAAGCGCGCTCCTACAGGGTTGCGGTGTCTGTCACCTGAATTGATACCCATGACAAATCCACTGCACACCAAACCCCCACGCAAGAAAGCCAAGCCTGCGCAACAGGCCAAGCCTGCCGCACCGCGCGAGAAAGCCACCCTGCACCCGCGCAACCGCCATCAGGGTCACTACGACTTTCCGCGCCTGATCAAAACCAGCCCCGAACTGGGCAAGTTCGTAATCCTCAATCCCTATGGCAAGGAAAGCATCGACTTCGCCAACCCGGCGGCCGTGCGGGTGTTCAACCGCGCCTTGCTCAAAGCGTTTTACGGCATCGCCCATTGGGATATTCCGGCGGACTACCTCTGCCCGCCCATCCCGGGGCGCGCGGACTACCTGCACTTTCTGGCTGACCTGCTGGCGGAACGCAACGAAGGGGTCATCCCGCGCGGCGCGTCCGTCACAGCGCTGGATATCGGCACGGGCGCGAACTGCATCTACCCGCTAATCGGTCAGGGCGAGTACGGCTGGTCGTTCCTGGGCTCGGACATCGACAAGATTGCCCTCGCGTCGGCAACGACCATCGTCAAAGCCAACGGCTTGAGCAAGAGCATCAGCTTTCGGGAGCAGCCCCATCAAAAGCACATCCTGACCCACTTGCTGCAGCCCGATGAGCGCTTCGACATCAGCGTATGCAACCCGCCCTTCCACGCCTCAGCTGAGGAAGCGTTAAGCGGCAGCCAGCGCAAATGGCGAGCCCTGGGCAAGGCAGACCCGAAACGCAAACTCCCGGTGCTGAACTTCGGCGGCCAGGCGGCGGAGCTGTGGTGTGAAGGTGGCGAGGCGCGCTTTGTGACGCAGTTGATCAGCGAAAGTGCTCAGGTGGCGACGCAGGTGTTGTGGTTCAGCACGCTGGTGTCCAAGGCTTCGAACCTGCCCCTGATTCAGAGCACGCTGAAAAAAGCCGGTGCCGTCGAAAACCAGACCGTCGAGATGGGGCAAGGGCAGAAACAGAGTCGCTTCGTTGCCTGGACCTTTCACGACACAGCTCGTCAGCAAGCATGGCGAGAGCAACGCTGGACCGCGCGCAGGCCCTGAGCCTAAACGGCAGTGTCATTTCTGTCAGTAGACGGCAAACGCCCTCGTTCATAAGCTGAATCCTCGTTGCGTGCCCCGGCACAAGGAGGTCAGCCATGCGCGTTTCAGCCTGCGTTATCTGCATGTTGATGGTCTGGAGCGGCCCGTCGCGGGCAGTTGAATTGAAGGCAAACCTTGATCCGGTCATAACGGTCAAGCGCATCAACGCCAGTTACAACCGCATCGACAACCATTGCAAAGAGCCGGATACCGGCGCCGCGCGGGGCCATTACTACTGCAGCGGCATCACGTTGCGCATGGTCAATCACGGCAACTTCAATCCCTGGGATTACAGCCCCTACGCCCTGCAAACCGGGGCAACGTCCTACACCTGGATACGCCGGGACCTGAGCACATCAGTGCTTGTTCACCCCGCAGGCTTCATCCTCAGGACGCCAACGGACGGGCTCGCGCTGCAGCTTCCGGTCAAGCAGGAGGGCTGGGCCTGTATCTACACGTTCGATGGCTACACCGGGCCGGATCGCAAGTGGTACGGCTGCGGGCCCTTCAACGACGCTACCTTCGTTCCCCCGTCCGAACCGACAACGGCGAACAAGAACGCTCAATGGGCCTACGGCACCTGTGCCGATCAGAACGTCAACACGGCCGAGCAGTGGCAACAGAAATATCAGGGCGGCGCCCGACAACCGATTCAGACGACGCAGTGCTCGTGGAACGCCGAAGTGCCTGCGCAGTGGGACGCGATGATTCAGGCCCATGAAGCCAGAGTGACCACCACCAACGCCGACCCTTATTCACGCAAGGACTTCTTCAACGAATTCATGCTCAAGAATGCCGCCGGCGGCAGCGACATCATGGATGACATCGATGCATTTATTTACCGGGGCAAGAACACGTTCAACTACCCCGTCCGAGGCGACAACGGTAAAGCGGCGGTACAGCAGGACGGCCTGGCCAACGCGCGCACCTTCCAGCGCAAACTCTATGATCAGGGCTACGCGGTGCCCATTCTGAATGTCGACTTCACTCGGCCGCCAGAGCAACGCTTCACTTACAGCGCGGCCGATCAAGGGGTCTCGCTTAACCTCAACCGCAACGTGACCGCTAAATACATCGCATGGAGCAACTGGGAGCAGCGCCTGGACCCCGGCACTGGAAAAGCGGAGTGGACGCTGAATGTCGTCCTGACCGAGCTGGGCAAAAAAGTACAGGCCAGTCAGCAGCAAGACGTTTATCAGGAGCTATACGACTTACGCGGATCAGACCCGCAGTGGCGCAATGAAGAAAGCGACTCAGGCAGCATGAAGCAGCAAATAGCCTGCATCGTGCGCAACTATCCGCAACGTGCCGACTGGAACCTGGAACCCTTCCGCCCGGTGGTATCCGAGGCAGTGGCGAAAGCGGCCGGCTGCAACCCCTTCAAGAAATAGCGGGCACAAAAAAACCGTGTCCGGATCGCTCCGTCACACGGTTTCCTCAACCAAGCAGCGTTTTCGCTTACTTGTTGACCGAGTCAGTCAGCACTTTGGCTGGTACGAACTTGACCACTTTCTTGGCAGCGATTTCGATGGCAGCGCCAGTCGAAGGGTTGCGGCCGGTGCGAGCTGGACGCTCGGTGACTTTCAGTTTGCCGATGCCTGGCAGAGTGATTTCACTACCGTTTTCCAGTTGGTCAGCGACGATTTGACCCAATTGGTCGAGAGCGTTGCGCGCGGTGGTTTTCGGCGCGTCGATTGCTTCTGCGATATCGGCGATCAATTGGTCTTTAGTCAGAGCCATGGTGGTGTTCCTTCCCTATCAAATTCGAATGGTTTGCAGAGTGTGGTACAGACGCGAAATGTAGATACTGTAAACGGCCTTTGGTTCGGCCGAACGCCCACAAACTGCACGCCTGGCGCGCTTTGGCGCTCAGGACCGGGCAAAACTAGCACAGCGCAACGCAAATATCCGCCCCTACCTACCCATTTGGTCAGCTTTATCGCCCGAGAGGCGTAAAAAAGTCATATTAATGTGCCCAGGTCAGCGTTTTCGGCCCTTCCAGAGCGTTCCGCCTCCCGTCTGCGGTACACTTGCCGACTTTCGCACGGGCCTGGTCTGGTCCCGTTCAGTTCCCCTTCAGCAGCCGAGAAATCCATGCCGATCCGTCACGCCATCGTCCACCTGATCGACAAGAAACCCGACGGCACACCCGCTGTGCTCCACGCCCGGGACTCGGAGCTCGCCGAGTCGCAGGCCATCGAGAACATGCTGGCGGACCTCAACGAAAGCTATAACGCCAAACAGGGCAAGGCCTGGGGTCTGTTCCATGCCGAGTCCGGCGCGCACCCGTTCAGTGGCTGGCTGAAGGAATATCTCGATCAAGGCAAGGATTTCACCCAGTTCAGCCGCATCGCGGTCGAACACCTGCAGAAGCTGATGGAAGAGTCGAACCTGTCGGTCGGCGGCCACGTGCTGTTTGCGCACTATCAACAGGGCATGACCGAGTACCTGGCGATCGCGTTGCTGCACCACAGCGAAGGCGTGGCGGTGAACGAAGCCCTGGACGTGACGCCCTCCCGGCATCTGGACCTGGGCCAGTTGCACCTTGCCGCCCGCATCAACATTTCCGAGTGGCAGAACAATAAGGCGTCCAAGCAGTACATCTCGTTCATCAAGGGCAAGAACGGCAAGAAGGTGTCCGAGTACTTCCGCGACTTCATCGGCTGCCAGGAAGGTGTCGACGGACCGGGCGAGACACGCACCCTCCTCAAGGCTTTCAGTGATTTCGTCGAGAGCGAAGACCTGCCGGAAGAATCGACCCGCGAAAAGACCAAGGCGCTGGTCGACTATGCCAGCAGCCAGAGCAAAATGGGCGAGCCCATCGCATTGGAAGAGCTGTCCGGCCTGATCGACGAGGACCGCCCGCGCGCCTTCTACGATCACATCCGCAACAAGGATTACGGCCTGTCGCCCGAGATCCCGGCCGATAAGCGCACGTTGAGTCAGTTCCGCCGTTTCACCGGCCGCGCCGAAGGTCTGTCGATCAGCTTTGAGGCGCACCTGCTGGGCGACAAGATCGAGTACGACGAGGAGAAAGGCACGTTGATCATCAAGGGTCTGCCCACTCAGTTGACCGATCAGCTTAAACGCCGCTGAGCCCAGCCGAGGAGCCAAAACCGAATGTTCGTTCGTACCCTGAAGAAGTTCCTGCTCATTATGCTGGTGGTGGTCGTGTACCAGAACTGGGGCAAGATCGAAAACCTGGTTCACCCCTCCTCGGCTGTATCAGAGCACGCGCAGGCCAACGCAAAAGTGACGTTGTACGCCACCGACTGGTGCGGCTACTGCAAGCAGACGCGGCGTTTTCTCGACAGCCAGGGCATTCCTTACACCGAATTCGACATCGAAAAAGACGCTGCCGGGCGCAAAGCCTATGAGGCGCTCGGCGGTCGCGGCATCCCTCTGATCGACGTGAACGGCACGCTGATCAGAGGCTTCAGCGAAGAGCAGATTCTCGCTGCGCTGAAGTAACGCCAAACGCTGGACGCCCGGAGTCAAACCGGATTGCACCCCGCCGCCTCGGCCTTCTCTTCAGAGAGATCGGGGCGGAATGGCTCCAGATTGAATGCATCCTTATTCCGCGCAATGCTGAAGTGGCAGACCAACTGGCGACGCATGCCACCGCCATCATTCTGTTTCCACTGATAATCATTTTTGTACTTGCGGACCAGTTCGGCATATACCGCGTCAGAGCCTGAAGAGCCCGTTTGCTTCTTACCCAATTCGGTCAGCACGACCGACAGTGACCACTCCTCTTCTCCCGTGCCCGGGTCAGGGCGTAAGGTCCACGTGGCGGACTGGATATAGCGATCGATTGTCCTGCCCGATTCAGAGACAGCCTGATCATCGGCATTACAGAAAAACAGTGCATCTTTAGAGGGGGAATCAGGAAGTGTCATTTCGATAATCGGCACCCAGACACCGGTTTGAGAGTAATAACGTTGTTGATCAAATCGGGCATCGTCTTTGCCGCCCCCAGGTTCGGGCAAATAGAAAAAGGCCTGAATGGGCAAGTTTTTATCAGGTGTTTCATTACTCCAGGTATCCAGCCTGAGTTCATTCTGCTTATTGAACGACGTCCTTCCCATCTCGCGCATGGCGCTCAAACTGGCATTGAAGTTGTCAGTTGCGTGCCGGTCCAGCGGATCGCGCACATCAAACCCGCACTCGTTACGGTTATCGCCTTTGGTCTGCGTCTTGTACTGCTCTGCCCACTGGCGACCGGTCTCGATCTTTTGAGAAAAGCACTCAGCGCCTTTGCCTGGCGCGCTTGCTGCCGGGGAGGTGCCGCAGCCTTTGTCGATCCGCGAGTCAGTGCCGCCGTCCATCGGGAACGAACACAGCACGTTGTAGGCGCTTTTGCCCGTCGGCAGCTCCTGAATCGGAAAGAGCACGTAGCCATTGTTTTCATACCGAACGAGCCGGGAAAATTTGGCATCCTTACGCAGATAAGAGAACGACGTACCGCCGCTTTTAACCGAGGACGGGCTCGGATCCCACGAGTTGTAGTCGTCCGAGGGAATGGTCGCCCTGAAGATAACGCCGTTGCACAAGAACGCGGGTGAAGAGGCTTTGCCGCAGTTTTCCCTTGTATCGTGATATTGACGTGTCAGCGCTTTCGCCGTATCAGCGCAACTCGCCGCATAAACATCTGCGGATTGGATTGCTAGAAAAAAAAGCGATAGCCCTAACGCATTGCCGTTTGCCATGACGTGCTCTCCTGTCCCTGGAAATAAAGCGTCCGATGTCACGAAATATCGAAGATATCGGCGCCACACAGGGACCCCAACGCTCTCCTTGGCCGGACAACTTTTATATAAGGTGAAAGAAGAGAGTAAACCGCGTAGCCGTTTAAACAACTGTCACAACTGACAGTCACCACGACTGCCTGATGATCAGCCAGATCAATACGCAATTAAAACAAAGCGATTATTCAGCGTCGCGATAAAGCCCGGCGTTGCACCGGGCTCATTTCCACATTACAAATTCAAGCCGCCTTGATCTGAAAACCCAAGCGCGGGAAGTGCACATGCACGGTGCCCGCACGGTCGTCTTCGCGGCGCAGGATAATCTCTTCGCGCCCGCTGAACACCAACTCTCCCGCCACCGCGTCAACGCCATAGTCCACCGCAGACACGGTGACCTGCTGGCCAACGGTAAAACCATTGGGATCGGTAAACGCTTCGTCAGGCACCGGCGCCGGGGTGGCAGCACGCGCAATTTCAACGGCGTCACCTGAACTCAACTCACTCGGCGCACCATGGCCGAATGCGATAACGCGCTCGTACCAGCTCAACACGGCCGGATAGGCATCCACGAGCGGGGACGTGACAGGTGTTTGTTTCAGGAACCACAGGGTGTGGGCCACCGAGAAATCAGCAATCGAGGGCGCGCCCAATAGGAAATCACCGTTGCGCTCAAGCTGGGTTTCCAGACGCGCCATCAGTGTCGGCCATTGATGCTGAGCCACTTCCAGCGGCACACGATTGGCGCTGCCGCCATTGAACAAGGTGGCGCGGTCGGCAACGAATGCCTTCACAGCCTCAGGCGGGACCTTGGCGAAACGCGCAGCCATAGAGGCAGGTTGAAACACCAGGCTGACGGAATGCAGGAACAGTACTGAATCCGCCCACGCGGCCAGGCTTGCCGACGTGAACTCCTGACCTTCGGGGTGAAAGGTCGGTGAGGACTTTTCCTGCTCCAGCCGGCGGGCAATCAACGCGGTGTCGCAGTAGATGTCGGCGCCCACTTGCAGAACGGGGGTTTTGCGATAGCCGCCGGTGAGGGGCATGAGGTCGGGCTTGGGCATGATCGACGGGATGTTGACCGAGCGCCATGACAAGCCTTTGAAACCCAGCATCAACCGGGCTTTTTCGGCGAACAGGGACATTGGATAGTGATGAAGAATCAAATCAGACATGCTTCGGGCCATCCGCAGGGGGAAAGCCCCAGCTTAGCCTCCTGCACGCTTACGGCAAACCCGCTCAGGCTGATGGCGCGGCATCACTTGGCTGGATGTAGCTGGCAGCCAGACATTCCTTGGCGCTTTTACGCAGTTTTTTGATCAGCCTCTCCTGCCGCAGGGCATCCCCCTTGTCGCGGCAAGCTTCGACATACACAAGCGCCACCGCGTGGCTGGAGCTGAAGAAGCGCGCGCCTTTGCCGCTCTGATGCTGAGCGAACCGGCGCTGCGGATCGTTACTGATGCCGCAGTACAACGAACCATTGGCCGCGCGCACCAGATACACGAACCAGGACTTGACCGGGGCGGTATCGGGTACGGGCGCGGTGGCGATTTCGGCGTCAGACATGCAGGACCGTGGAGCAGTAGCGAGGGGAACGGATTCTATCAAAGCCTCAGCGGCTGGCCTGAAAAGCCTTCAGCCCCTTCTGACCCTGTGCACGGATGGCGTTTTGCACAAACGGCGCCCAGCCCAGTAAAGCGCCTCGTGTACCCAACGCCTGACGCGACCAGCGCCACAGATTGAAGTGGTCATGGTGCTCGCAGATCTTGCCGTCCCGAAAGACGAAGCGCGCCTGAATATCGTTGACCACCGTGCGACCGGTCTGGCTGAACAGATAGGTCGCGACCCAGTGCGCAGCGCCGGTCGTGGCGTCCGCACGGACGTGATCGAAAACCACCGAGAAGTCACGGGCGCGGGAGGTCAGCATGCGCCACATGTCGCCGGCATCCCGCCCGCGCAGCTCGCCAAACACCGGGTCGGAAAACACCACGTCTTCGCTGTAGCACGCGGCCATCGCCTCAGCATCCAGACGACTGAACGCCTCGTAAAAGCGCGTGATCAGCGCGCTGTTGTGTTCGCTGGTAAAGGTTTCGCTCATGGGAACGCCGTCCATGGAAATAGGATGCCTGCACAATAAGCGGCTGCGCACCGTTTTGCCACGGGCATTCCCATGGGAAATGCTGCCCCTCAGACTTTCTCGCTGGTCACGCCCACATAAAGCGCGCGCCCGGCGCCCAGGCCGGCGATGATCGCGGCAACACCAATGATGCCGAAGATCCAGCCCACCGAGTCCCAGTTGCCGGTCCAGTCATGCACGACGCCTACCGCAAATGGGCCGAGGGATGCCAGGGTGTAACCGAAGCCCTGTGCCATGCTCGATAGATTGGCGGCGACGTGGGAGTCCCGCGAGCGCAGTACGATCAGCGTCAGTGCCAGGCTGAACGTCCCGCCCTGTCCCAACCCAAGCACGATGGCCCAGGCCCACAATTGATCAAGCGGGGCATACAGGCAACCGAACAGACCGGCCAGGGTCAGCAGCATCACCAACACAATCGCAATCCGCTGGTCCTTGCCCCGCGTGGCGAGCCATGGCGCGGTCAACGAACTGACCAGCTGCAACATGATCGAACCGGACAGCAGCAGCCCGGCTTCTGTAGCGGTGAGGCCACGACCGATGAGGATCGACGGCAGCCAGCCGAACACAATGTAGGCCAGCGACGATTGCAGGCCCATATAAAGGGTGACTTGCCAGGCCAGAGGGTCACGGCGCAAACCGCGCACCCGATAAGCCACCTGATGCTGGCCATGACGTTGACGCGTCTGCGGCCACCAGAAGATCGCGGCGAGAATCGCCGGAACGATCCAGAACCCTAGACCCAAGGTCCAGTCGCTGCCATTGCCGTTGCCAAGCGCTTCGCTCAACGGCACCGTGGAGCCCGCCGCCACCGCAGCGCCCAGGCACAGCGCCATGGTGTAAACGCCCGTCATGGCGCCTGCCTGTTTGGCGAAGTCGCGTTTGACGATGCCGGGCAGCAATACCCCAATGATACCGATGCTGGCGCCGGCCATGATGCTGCCGGCAAACAGACCAAATTCGCCCATCGAGCTGCGCAGAATGATGCCGCACGCCAAGGTCAGCAGAATGCCCAGCACCACGCGCTCACTGCCGAAACGTCGCGCGAGGATCGGCGCAAGCGGCGCGAAAAGACCCAGGCACAACACCGGCAGCGTGGTCAGCAAGCCGGCCGTGGCCGCAGAAAGCCCCAGGCTTCGTGACACCTCACTCAACAACGGCGCCATGCTCGACAACGCCGGACGCAGATTCAGTGCCACCAGCACCAGGCCTAATAACAGAAACCATGGGCGTTTGAGCACAGGGGGTTGCCGCTGCACTAGCTCGTCATCGGCTTCTGCGTCGATCAGCAGCTCGGTTATTTCGTGAGAGGTCGAAGGATTGGAACGGGGACTGCTCGCCGTCGGCGCCTTGGTCGTCATGGGATTCTCGTGGGGGCAGGAGGATGTAACAGCGCATTGCGCAAAGCACTAATCCTGTTGGAGATCGGCAGAGAACACAAGTTTTACGGGGATTGGGTACAGTTTTGCGGCAGACGTCAGGCGACCGGCCATAAAAAACCCGGGCACAGGGCCCGGGCTCTTTGTATAGCCGCTACTGACTCAGTGCAGAATCTGACTCAGGAACAGGCGCGTACGATCACTCTGCGGATTGTCGAAGAAGTCGTTTGGCGCGGCTTGTTCGACGATCTCGCCTTTGTCCATGAAGATCACGCGGTTGGCCACGGTGCGGGCAAAGCCCATTTCGTGGGTCACGCAGAGCATGGTCATGCCCTCTTCTGCCAGGCCGACCATGGTGTCAAGCACCTCTTTCACCATTTCCGGATCGAGGGCCGAAGTCGGCTCGTCGAACAGCATGATTTTCGGCTTCATGCACAGCGCGCGGGCGATCGCCACACGTTGTTGCTGCCCCCCGGACAGCTGGCCCGGGAACTTGTGCGCCTGCTCCGGAATACGCACGCGCTCCAGATAATGCATGGCGATTTCTTCGGCTTTGCGCTTGGGCATCTTGCGCACCCACATCGGCGCCAGCGTGCAGTTCTGCAGGATGGTCAGGTGCGGGAACAGGTTGAAGTGCTGGAACACCATGCCGACTTCGCGACGAATCGTCTCGATCTGCTTAAGGTCGGACGTCAGCTCGGTGCCATCGACCACGATGCGACCCTGCTGGTGTTCTTCCAGACGGTTGAGGCAGCGAATGGTGGTCGACTTGCCCGAGCCCGACGGACCGCACAACACGATGCGCTCGCCCTGACGCACGTTCAGGTTGATGTCTTTCAACACGTGGAACTGACCGTACCACTTGTGTACGCCTTCCATCCGGATCATGCCTTCGGCGCCCAGAGGCTTACTGATAGCTTCACTCATCACAAAACTCCTAACGCTTGTGGCCTGTGTCCAACTTACGCTCCAAATGCATGGAGTAGCGGGACATGCCGAAACAGAAGATCCAGAACACCAGGGCCGCGAACACGTAACCCTCGGTCGCCATGCCGAGCCACTTGGGGTCGGCGGCAGCTTGTTTGACGCTGTTGAGCAGGTCGAACAGGCCGATGATGATCACCAGACTGGTGTCCTTGAACAACGCGATCACCGTGTTGACGAGGCCGGGAATCACCATCTTCAGGGCCTGCGGCAGAATCACCAGACCCATGCGGCGCCAATAGCCGAGGCCCATGGCCGCGGCCGCTTCGTACTGCCCCTTCGGAATGGCCTGCATGCCGCCCCGTACCACTTCGGCCACATACGCCGACTGGAACAGGATCACGCCGATCAGTGCGCGCAGCAGTTTGTCGAAGTTCATGCCTTCAGGCAGGAACAACGGCAGCATCACTGACGACATGAACAGTACGGTGATTAATGGAACGCCTCGCCAGAACTCGATGAACGTCACGCACATCACGCGGATCGCCGGCATTTCGGAGCGACGCCCCAATGCCAGAATCACGCCCAGCGGCAACGCGCCAGCGATACCCACCGTGGCGATCACCAGGGTCAGCATCAAGCCGCCCCATTGACTGGTCGGCACGTTCACCAGGTCGAACACCCCGCCATGGAGCAGGATGTAGGCGACGATCGGGTAGATGAACAGGAACGACAGGCCGTAAATCGCCTTGCGAGGCATCGCTTTGATGAACAGTGGCGCAACGCCAATGATCGCCAGCCAGACGGTCAGATCGACCCTCCAGCGTAATTCCTGCGGGTAGTAGCCGTACATGAACTGGCCGAAGCGCTGTTCGATGAACACCCAGCAGGCGCCTGCCTTGGTGCAGTCGGCGCGCGTTGTGCCGACCCAGTTGGCATCGAAGATGGCCCAGCTCAGCAGCGGTGGAACAACCAGCCAGATCAGATAGATCGCGAACAGGGTCAACAGCGTGTTGATCCAGCTCGAGAACAGGTTCTGGCGCATCCATGCCACCGGGCCGAAGACTTTGCTCGGCGGTGGCATGTCGGGTTTGAAAGTATGGGATGTCATGCGCGTTTCCTCACCGCTCGATCAGCGCAATGCGCTTGTTGTACCAGTTCATCAGCAGGGAAATGCTGATACTGATCGCCAGGTACACGCTCATGGTGATGGCAATGACTTCGATGGCCTGACCGGTCTGGTTGAGCACGGTACCGGCGAACAGCGAAACCATTTCCGGGTAACCGATACCGGCGGCCAGCGACGAGTTCTTCGCCAGGTTCAAGTATTGACTGGTCAATGGCGGAATGATCACCCGCAGCGCCTGCGGAATGATGACCTTGCGCAACGTCGGCCCTGGACGCAGGCCCAGCGAGCGAGCCGCTTCGGTCTGGCCATGGCTAACCGACTTGATGCCCGAGCGCACGATTTCGGCAATGAATGCCGCCGTATACACCGTCAGGGCGAGGGTCAGCGCCAGCAGTTCCGGGATCAACACCCAGCCGCCAACAAAGTTGAAGCCTTTCAGCTCAGGCAGTTCCCAATGCACCGGTGCACCGAAGATCAGCGCGCAGAGCGCCGGGATCACGATGAACAGCGCAAGGCCCGCCCAGAACTTGTGAAACGGTACGCCCGTGGCTTCGAAGCGCTTGTTCGCCCAGCGCGTCATGAACACGATGGCGACAATGGCCAGTACCACGCTGATCACAAACGGCCACGCCGCATCGGTGGCAATCGCGGCAGGCATGTTCAGGCCACGACTGCTGACGAAGAAGGACCCGAGAAACCCGTGGGCCGCCCGCGGACCCGGCAAGGTCAGGAACACCGCGAAGTACCAGAACAGGATCTGCAGCAGCGGCGGAATGTTACGGAAGACTTCAACGTAAACCGTGGCCAGCTTGTTGATGATCCAGTTGTTGGACAGACGCGCGACGCCGACGATGAAGCCCAGCAGGGTCGCGAGAATCACGCCAATGAACGTCACCAGCAGCGTGTTGAGCAAACCGATCAGGAAAACCCGAGCGTAGGTGTCCGACTCCGTGAACGGAATCAGGTGCTGCGCGATGCCGAAGCCGGCACTGTTTTCAAGGAAACCGAAACCTGAGGTGATACCCCGGTGTTGCAGGTTGGTCTGGGTGTTATCGAACAGATACCAACCCATCGCGACTACGGCGACAACCGTAATTATCTGAAATAGCCACGCACGCACTTTAGGATCGCTGAGGCTGAGCCTCTGCTTGGGTGCGCTGATTTGATTTTGCATGGAGTGCCCCGGAAGAAATGCAACAAAGCGCCCGGCTGCGATTCACGCAGCCGGGTGCAGGTCAATCAACGCACTGGTGGTGCGTATTGAATGCCGCCAGCGTTCCACAGAGCGTTCTGACCGCGAGCAATCTCCAGAGGAGTGCCTGCGCCCAGGTTCTTCTCGAACATCTCGCCGTAGTTACCGACTTGCTTGACGATCTGCACGACCCAGTCTTTCTTCAGCTTGAGCTGCGGACCGTAATCGCCGTCGGCACCCAGCAGGCGGGCCACGTCAGGGTTCTTGGTGGATTTGGCTTCGGCTTCAACGTTTTTCGACGTGACACCTGCTTCTTCCGCGTTCAGCAGCGCGTAGCCAACCCAACGAACGATGGTGGTCCAGTCTTCATCGCCACGGGCGACAACAGGGCCCAGCGGTTCTTTGGAGATGGTTTCAGGCAGAACGACGTAGTCCTTCGGCGAGGCCAGCTTTGAGCGCTGTGCGTAGAGCTGGGATTTGTCGGAGGTCAGTACGTCGCAGCGACCGGATTCCAGCGACTTGGCGCTTTCATCGGAGGTGTCGAACGTGATCGGGGTGTACTTGAGGTTGTTGGCGCGGAAGTAGTCCGACACGTTCAGCTCAGTGGTGGTACCGGCTTGAATACAGATGGTCGCGCCGTCCAGTTCCTTGGCACTTTTCACGCCCAGCTTGCTGTTGGCCAGGAAGCCAACGCCGTCGTAGTAAGTGACGAAGCCCGGGAACACAAGGCCCATGCTCGCGTCGCGGGAGCTGGTCCAGGTGGTGTTACGCGACAGGATGTCGATTTCGCCGGACTGCAGTGCGGTGAAGCGCTCTTTGGCGTTCAATTGGCTGAACTTGACCTTGGTCGCGTCGCCAAACACCGCCGCAGCAACAGCACGGCAGAAGTCGGCGTCGATGCCCTGGATCTTGCCGCTTGCGTCCGGAACCGAGAAACCTGGCAGACCGTCGCTGACGCCGCACTGGATAAAGCCCTTCTTCTGAATGGCGTCCAGCTTGGCACCCGCTTGAGCGAACCCGGTCAGGCCGAGCGCTGCAGCGGCGGCCACTACAGCCAGGGTGGATTTCAACATCTTCATTCGAACCTCCAGTTTGCTCTTTGTTGTGTAGGAGCCTCAGCCCCGTCGCACCCTTGTGAGGCATTCATGACCCGTGCTGGCTTGTTTTTGGGTCATGCGACGTTGAACCCGTTTACCGCCACCGACGCCAGGCATCTGGTCATCGCGTGTCCGGCATGTTGCGAGCCCAGCAGACTGAAGCCCCATGATGTCCTTGAACCCCGAGGTTCAAAGCGAATCGTGCCGGGAATCCTGCTCGATGATTCCTTGCTGCCTCTGACGCAACACTTGGCTGTCTGCTTGATAGCCTATTAGTGTTACCGCCCGAGGTGAGCGCCTTCACTCCGCGGGTTATGTAGCAAAGCCCGTACCACCATGCTGGCAATGTCGAATTAGCGACAGGTCAAGATCAAAACTTGTAACCTTGCGACATCCTGAATTCCACATTGACGGCCCGACGCACCGCCTTAAAGCGCTGCGCCAAAGGCACCGCACACTAATGGAGCACACATGACTGAACCGTTGATCATCGAACCGGAATTGGCAGTCGATGCCTGCGTGATCTGGCTGCACGGCCTCGGGGCCGATCGCTACGACTTCCTGCCGGTGGCCGAGATGCTGCAGAAGACGCTGAAGACCGCGCGGTTCATCCTGCCGCAGGCGCCGACGCGGGCCGTTACCATCAACGGCGGCTACGCAATGCCCAGCTGGTATGACATCAAGGCCATGAGCCCGGCCCGCGCCATCGACAGCGGCGAGCTGGAAGGCTCGGCGCAAGACGTCATCAAGCTGATCGAACAGCAACGCGACAGCGGCATCGACCCGGCGCGAATCTTCCTGGCGGGCTTTTCCCAGGGCGGCGCGGTGGTGTTGCACACTGCCTTCCTGCGATGGGAAGGGCCCCTCGGCGGCGTGCTCGCCCTGTCCACTTACGCACCGACGTTCAGCGACGAAATGAGCCTCTCCGCCAGCCAGCAACGCATCCCGGCCTATTGCTTGCACGGCAGCAATGACCCGGTGGTTTTGCATGGCATGGGCCGAGCGGCTTACGAGCACTTGAAGGCCCAGGGCGTCACCGTGACATGGCAGGAATACCCAATGGAGCACGAAGTGTTACCGCAGGAAATTTCCGACATAGGTGTCTGGCTCGCGGATAAGCTTCGCTAGTCCACTCATTTGATCCTTCCAATTGCGTTGCGGATTTGCTAGGACACTACGCTGCGCCGGGTTCTTGCTTTACACTCCCCGGCGTACATTCCTAAATCAATCGATGAGATGACCGTGCTCAAAGCACTTAAAAAGATGTTCGGAAAAAGCGAGGCTGAGCCGCTCGCGCCTGCTGCTGCCCTCCCCGTCCGCCAGCAACAGACCGAAAGCGTCTCGCGGGAACCGTCAGCAGCAGAAGTGCACGTGCCAACGTCCGAGCATTCGGCAGCCACCGCACCGGCCGTTACATCGCCCGTCAGGGCCGAACGCCCGCGCCGTGAACGTGCGCCCAAGCCCGTCGTCATTCCCTGGAAACCCGAAGACTTCGTCGTCGAACCCCAGGAAGGCAAAGCCCGCTTCCACGATTTCCCTCTTGCCCCCGAACTGATGCACGCCATTCAGGACTTGGGCTTCCCGTATTGCACGCCGATCCAGGCGGGCGTTCTGGGTTACACCCTCAAAGGCCGCGATGCCATCGGCCGTGCCCAGACCGGCACCGGCAAGACCGCCGCCTTCCTGATTTCCATCATTACCCAGCTGACCCAGACGCCTCCGCCGAAAGAGCGCTACATGGGGGAACCCCGTGCGCTGATCATTGCGCCGACTCGCGAGCTGGTGGTGCAGATCGCCAAGGACGCCGAGGCGCTGACCAAGTACACCGACCTCAACGTAATGACGTTTGTGGGCGGCATGGATTTCGACAAGCAACTCAAACACCTCGAAGCGCGCCATTGCGACATTCTGGTCGCCACGCCAGGTCGCCTGCTGGACTTCGCCCAGCGCGGCGAAGTGCACCTGGACATGGTTGAAGTCATGGTGCTGGACGAAGCTGACCGCATGCTCGACATGGGCTTCATTCCCCAGGTCCGCTCGATCATTCGCCAGACCCCGCACAAGGGCGAGCGCCAGACGCTGCTGTTTTCCGCCACATTCACCGAAGACGTGATGAACCTGGCCAAGCAGTGGACGACGGACCCGGCGATCGTCGAGATCGAATCGCTGAACGTCGCCAGCGACACCGTCGAGCAGCATATTTATGCCGTGGCCGGTGCTGACAAGTACAAGCTGCTGTTCAACCTGATCAATGATCACGGTTGGGAGCGGGTGATGGTCTTCGCCAACCGCAAGGATGAAGTGCGGCGTATCGAGGAGCGCCTCGTGCGTGACGGCATCAATGCCGCGCAGTTGTCAGGCGACGTGCCCCAACACAAGCGCATCAAGACGCTGGAAGGTTTCCGCGAGGGCAAGATTCGCGTGCTGGTGGCGACTGACGTTGCGGGTCGCGGGATTCACATCGACGGCATCAGCCACGTGATCAACTTCACCCTGCCGGAAGTACCGGACGACTACGTACACCGCATCGGCCGGACCGGTCGTGCCGGTGCAGATGGCGTATCGATCAGCTTCGCCGGTGAAGACGATTCGTATCAGCTGCCGTCGATCGAAGAGAAGCTGGGCCGCAAGATCAGCTGCGAAACACCGCCGACCGTGTTGTTGCGCCCTGTGGTGCGCGTGCAGCGAGTGATTCCTGCGGCGGAATGACGCCACACATCTGTAGGAGTGTGGCTTGTCCCGCGATCGGCGACGCAGTCGTCGCAATGGCTGGGAATGGGGCTGTAGCTGACACCCCACATTTGCTGGCCTGACTGCCGGTTCCCGGCAGATCGCGGGACAAGCCACGCTCCTACAACGCTGAGTTTGCAGTCTATTTCCAGCGATCCGCAGCCTTGTGATCGCTGGCCCGCCCTTCAACCCAGCGCGGTCCTTCTGAGGTGTTTTCCTTCTTCCAGAACGGCGCTCGGGTCTTCAGGTAGTCCATGACGAAATCGCAGGCTTCGAATGCCGCCTGGCGATGGGCGCTGGCGGCCGCGACGAATACGATAGGCTCCCCCGGTTCCAGATTGCCCACCCGATGAATCACTTCCAGCTTGAGCAGCGGCCAGCGCTGCTGCGCTTCGTCGACGATCTTGAGCAGCGCTTTCTCGGTCATGCCGGGATAGTGCTCGAGAAACATCCCCGCCACCTCACGGCCATCGTTGAAATCCCGCACGTAGCCGATAAAGCTGACCACTGCACCTACGCCGACGTTGGCGTCGTGCATGGCGTTGACTTCAGCGCCGGGATCGAACGCGGCGGCTTGCACTCGCACGCTCATATCAGCCTCCGGTGACGGTCGGAAAGAAGGCCACTTCATCGCCCGGCTCAACGGCCGTGTCCAGGGAGCACAGCTCCTGATTGCGGGCGCACATGATGCCTTTCTCGCTCAGCACTTCCCACACACCGCCGCGCTCGAGCAAATGCTGGCGCACGGCGTCGACGGTGGCGAACGCGCCTTCGAGCTTCTCGCTCTCGGTGCCGAGGGTTTCGCGAAAACGCGCGAAGAACTGGACTTGTACGTGAATAGTCATTGGGCGCTCACCTGTTCGTCGGCGATGAAGTGTCCGCTTTTGCCACCGAGTTTTTCGAGCAGCCGCACGTGTTCGATGGTCATGCCGCGATCCACAGCCTTGCACATGTCGTAGATGGTCAGGGCCGCGATGCTGGCGGCGGTCAGCGCTTCCATTTCCACACCGGTCTGGCCGGAGAGTTTGCAGCGGGCAAGGATATGCACGGTGTCAGGGCTTTCTGCGGTGAGTTCGACCTTCACGCCCGTGAGCATCAACGGGTGGCAGAGGGGAATCAGATCGCTGGTTTTCTTCGCGGCCTGGATGCCGGCGATGCGCGCGACGGCAAATACATCCCCCTTGGGATGTCCGCCTGCGACGATCATTTGCAGGGTTTCGGGCAGCATGCGCACGCGCGCTTCGGCCACGGCTTCACGGAACGTCACGTCTTTTTCAGTGACGTCGACCATGTGGGCGCGACCTTGGGAATCGAGATGAGTGAGCACGGGATGACTCCTGAACAGGAGCGGGGATTGTAGGGAGTTAGGGCTAGAAGCCACAAGCTGCAAGCTACAAGCTGCAAGCTGCAAGCTGCAAGCTAACGACCCTGAGCGGACGTCGGCTTGCAGCTTGAGGCTAGAGGCTTGAAGCTGGTGCCACGTTACAAATGGCTCTCCGCGTATTCAGCCAGGATCGAGCGTGGAACACCTTGCAGACTGATGTGTACGCCGTTGGGGAAATCCTTGAAACGCTCCGTCAGGTAGGTCAGCCCCGAACTGGTAGCCGACAGATAAGGGGTATCGATCTGCGCCAGGTTGCCCAGGCAGACCACCTTGGAACCCGCGCCGGCCCGGGTGATGATGGTTTTCATCTGGTGCGGCGTAAGGTTCTGGCATTCGTCGATCAGGATCAGGCTCTGCTGGAAGCTTCGGCCCCGGATGTAGTTGAGGGATTTGAACTGCAGCGGCACTTTGCTCAGGATGTAATCCACGCTGCCATGGGTGTTTTCGTCGTCCATGTGCAGCGCTTCCAGGTTGTCGGTGATCGCGCCAAGCCATGGTTCCATTTTTTCTGCTTCGGTGCCGGGCAGAAAGCCGATCTCCTGGTCGAGCCCCTGCACGCTACGGGTGGCGATGATGCGGCGATAACGCTTGCTGACCATGGTCTGCTCGATGGCAGCGGCCAGGGCGAGAATGGTCTTGCCCGAACCGGCCGCGCCGGACAGGTTGACCAGATGAATATCCGGATCGAGCAGCGCAAACAGCGCCAGCCCCTGATAGATGTCACGTGGCTTCAGCCCCCACGCTTCCTGGTGCAGCAGCGGCTCTTGATGCATGTCCAGCAACAGCAGCTCATCAGGCTTGACGCCTTTGACCCAACCCACGAACCCCTGCTCATCGATGATGAATTCGTTGATGTGCACAGACGGAATCTGCTCGATCATCTGCACTTTGTGCCAGGTACGGCCGTGGTCCTGACGGGTATCGACTTTGCTCACCCGGTCCCAGAAAGAGCCGGTCATATTGTGGTAGCCGCGGGACAGCATCGACACGTCGTCGACCAGTTGGTCGGTGCTGTAGTCCTCGGCTTCGATTCCACAGGCGCGTGCCTTAAGCCGCATGTTGATGTCTTTGGTGACCAGTACGATGCGCGTGTCCTTTTTCTGCGCATGCAGGTCAATCAACTGATTGATGATGATGTTGTCGTTGAGATTGTCGGGCAGCAGCCGGTTGGGTTCCTGCCGCTTGTTCATGAGGATGGACAGATAACCCTTGAAAACGCCTGTACCGCGATCGATCGGTACGCCTTTTTCGACCTCCTCCGGGGTCGCTTCGCCGAGTGTCTTGTCAATCAACCGGATCGCCTGCCGGCATTCAGCAGCCACCGAGTGTTTGCCCGCCTTGAGCTTGTCCAGTTCTTCCAGGACCGTCATGGGGAGTGCAACGTGATGTTCTTCAAAATTCAGAAGCGCATTTGGATCATGGATCAATACGTTGGTATCGAGCACGTAGAGGATTGGCTGGTTAGAGGAAGGGGTGCGTCCGTGGTCATCCATACTCGCTCACCTTTGTAGTAGCCGAGTGACGCAACACACAGCGATGCCGCGCCACGAAAAGGCCGCCGAGGCTTTCCCCTTGAGGCAGGAGAAAATTGCGCAAAGTGGGGTCTGGAAAGACGCCACCTGTGTTGCAGGTTTCGGCGGTCTGTTGTCGTAATACCGCAAAACCGATGACATAAAAACGCGTTTCGGCGCTTTTTGAAGTTTATTTTTCAGGGGGCAAATTAGCCCTTGGCGTATGGATCAGCCGCGTTTACAGTCGGAAGTCCGGTCTGGGACAAATCCTCTGAAATTTCCGACACCTGTTTTCGTTATTCCCTTGCTTTCGCCGCTGGCAACGCCTGATCAACAGCTGTATCGGGCTGCTCGGTCGGGTCTTCCGGGGCGTCATCGTCGGGCGTCTCAGCCTCCTCATCCGGTACATCTTCTTCATCTGCCAACTGCTGCGGGTAGATATGGCAGTCCTCCCAAATCACGCCGCTTTGCGCGGTATTGGCCATCAGCCATGGCACCGCCTGCTGCGGCTTGTCCGTGTTGTCATGGAACACCACATTGCCGCGCCGCCAGAGCAGCATCAGCGTAAGCACGCGGTTGGCAGCCTGCTCGGCGCTGATGCGTCCGGTACTGTCCTGAGAATCGATGTTCCACAGCGAAACCCGCAGCTGCTGATCGCGGAAGAACGGCGCGCTGTCGGCACGACGATGCCCGTAAGGCGGGCGGAACAGCGGCACGAAATTGTCCGGCAGCACCTGCTGAACCAGCGCGGCCGTACGCTCGATGGATTCTTGCCAGTCGCGCCAGTGGGCATGGGACCTGAATTCCCAGCCCTGCAGGCCGACGCATTGCTGCCGGTAGACGTTCTGCAGCGCTTGGGGCGAGGTGCTGTCGAGACGACTTTGCAGGCTTTTGCCCAGGACGAAGAAGGTTGCGGTGATTTTCTGCTGGCGCATGAAGTCAGCCAGCCAGTCCGTCGCGCCATCAGCGACGGTAGGACCGCTTTCGAAATTGAGCAGGAAGGTCCGGTCCGGCATTTCCTCACCGCTGAGTTCGTCGGAGTTGTAACGCTCGATCTCGCTGCTGGTCTGCGGGAACAAGGCAGCCATACGCAACAGTTCGTTGAGATAGCGCTGGCTGAAAGCATCCGCGGGCGCTGCCCATTGCGCATAGAAGGAATCATCGGCCACTTTGTATTCCGCGGCGCGCTGGCGCAGCATCGGCACGTCGTCGACCAGCACGCAGAATGAGGCGTCGGCTTCACAGGTTTTTTCAGCGAACGTCCAGTTCTCGAACAGCCGCGTCCACAGCCGTGTGCGGATCAGGTTCACCGTCGGCAGGTTGATCTGGCGCAGGCCCAGACGCGCACCAAGCTGGGCATCGCTGAGCTTTTCGCTTTCCAGCAACTGATGGGCGAAGCTGAGAATCTGCGCACGAGACGCGACGTCGAACAGCTGCGGCGTTTCCAGAGCCTCCGGCCAGACTGCGCGATCCAGCATCGCGATATCGCCCGTGGCCGCCTGTGCGTTGAGCCCCAGCAGACAGGCTCCGATCAATAACAGCATGCGCAAAACGACGTGCTCCCAATCCTTGATAAAGAGGCCGAAATCCGGCGAGGCACTATAGCGGATTTGCCCTGGGCCAGATTGCCGGATTCGGGCACCGCTTCCGCAGGATGGCGCCTATCGACACCATAGCTGGAGTGATCCGCACGCAACCCCTAGAATCGCCCGACAATTAAAGGAGACCTGCCCATGCTGATGGTGATTTCCCCAGCCAAAACCCTCGACTTCGAAACGCCGCCTACCACCAAGCGCCACACCCAGCCGCAATTTCTGGAACATTCCCAGGAGCTCATCAGCCAGTTGCGTGATCTGACACCGGCGCAAATCGGTGAGCTGATGCACCTGTCAGACAAGCTCTCGGGCCTCAATGCCGCCCGCTTTGGCAGCTGGAATCCGGCGTTCACTCCCAAAAACGCCAAACAGGCACTGCTGGCCTTCAAGGGCGATGTGTACACCGGCCTCGACGCCGACACCCTGAGCGAACCCGATCTGACTTACGCCCAGAAGCACCTGCGCATGTTGTCCGGGCTCTACGGGTTGTTGCGACCTCTGGACCTGATGCAACCGTATCGGCTGGAGATGGGTACAAAGCTGGCGAACGCCAGGGGCAAGGATCTTTATGCGTTCTGGGGCGACCGCATCAGCGAGTGGCTGAACGAGGCGCTGAAAGAGCAAGGCGACGACGTGCTGCTTAACCTGGCGTCGAACGAGTACTTTTCGGCGGTCAAGCGTCCGGCACTTAACGCCCGCGTGATCGAAACCGAGTTCCGCGACCAGAAGAACGGTCAGTACAAGATCATCAGCTTCTATGCCAAGAAGGCCCGGGGCATGATGACCCGCTTCGTGATTTCCGAGCGCATCAGCAAGCCCAAAGACCTGGCCCAGTTCAATGCCCACGGCTATCGATACAGCAAAGAGCTGTCCTCCCCCGACAAGCTTATATTCCTGCGCGATGAGCAGGACGCCTGAGTCGCACCGCCCCTTCGCTGCGCCCAAACGCCTGCCCGTCTCCATCCATTGACGGGCGTCGTCACGCTATTTCATCCCTGCTTCAGTGCACTTTTCAATGCGCCCTCCTCGCTGTTTAAGTGCGATTAGCCAACACCACCATTCGAATGCGTCCATCCATCCAACCGAAAGCAAAGAAAAACAGTGATGCCGTTCGCAAAATCCCACACTTACTTAGTTCATAAGCTACAGTTTGCGCGGACGAACGGTAGTGCTGCCAGCTAATTGGCGCCAACTAACAGTCGAAAACTAAGGGCTCTTTTTTTTCTCAAAAATTTAACAACTTTTTTTGCAGATTTCGGCTCAAGAATTTGAACTAGTGGCAGACCACCCCGCCACTCGGCCAAAGCCCCATAAACTAAGGCTCAAACCAGCATCCCCACCCTGCTGGACCCTGCTAGAAATGGCCGAGTGTTACGAAAAATCTCAAAAAGAGGACGAGCGGCCCGGAACTTATGGGGAATGCCCACGCTCCTACATCCCGTAACAATTCTCGTCCCCCATGTAGGACATCTCTTACATGGCACATGGACAGATCTGGAAGTTGCTTCTCAACGAAGTTCGACCCACGGGTCAAGTGGTACGTACAAGGAGTCACGCACCAAACTAGTTGAAGTAAATTGAGCTAGCACCATTCGGGTGCCCGCAGTCGTGAATCGGGGGCTGATTCATCGGGAGACGGCCAAAAGCCTCGTCCTTGACTGCCTGAGCATGACGCGCAAATCATCCGTTGGAGTGCCTGCCACATCCCAGATCGAGAACCTATATAAATATGTATGGGCTACTCGACACTTTTGATCTGTAACATTCGGGTTTACCTTTCATCCAGGTAACTCACCCCTTAATTCTGCCTGTGCTTGTCACGCGACATTCATTTGCCGCGCATACGAGTGCGCGAAAGTTGTAAGACAGTTTTTATATTCGGCCAACTAATGGCGTAAACATCGAGGAGATTACTATGCGTATCAGCATCTTTGGTTTGGGCTATGTCGGTGCAGTCTGCGCGGGCTGCCTCTCGGCGCGTGGTCATGATGTTGTTGGCGTGGACATCTCTGCCGCCAAGATCGATCTGATCAACAACGGCAAGTCGCCAATCGTTGAGCCAGGTCTGGGCGAGTTGCTGCAAACCGGTATCAAGACCGGCAAACTGCGCGGCACCACCGACTTCTCCGAAGCCATTCGCGACACCGACCTGTCGATGATCTGCGTCGGCACGCCAAGCAAAAAGAACGGCGATCTGGAGCTGGACTTCATTGAATCGGTCTGCCGCGAAATCGGCTTCGTACTGCGTGACAAGAGCACCCGTCACACCATCGTCGTACGCAGCACCGTTCTGCCGGGCACCGTCGCAAACGTTGTCATCCCGATCCTCGAAGACTGCTCGGGCAAGAAAGCCGGCGTTGACTTCGGTGTCGCGGTCAACCCTGAATTCCTGCGTGAAAGCACCGCGATCGCTGACTACGACCATCCTCCGATGACCGTTATCGGCGAATTCGACAAAGCATCCGGTGACGTTCTGCAGTCCCTGTACGAAGAACTCGACGCACCGATCATCCGCAAGGACATCGCCGTTGCCGAGATGATCAAGTACACCTGCAACGTATGGCACGCGACCAAGGTCACCTTCGCCAACGAAATCGGCAACATCGCCAAGGCAGTCGGCGTCGACGGTCGTGAAGTGATGGACGTGGTCTGCCAGGACAAGGCTCTGAACCTGTCGCAGTACTACATGCGCCCAGGCTTCGCTTTCGGCGGTTCCTGCCTGCCGAAGGACGTCCGCGCCCTGACCTACCGCGCCAGCACCCTGGACGTTGAAGCACCACTGCTCAACTCCCTGATGCGCAGCAACGTTTCCCAGGTTCAGAACGCTTTCGACATCGTCGCTGCCAGCGACACTCGCAAAGTGGCCCTGCTGGGTCTGAGCTTCAAGGCCGGTACCGATGACCTGCGCGAAAGCCCACTGGTCGAACTGGCAGAAATGCTGATCGGCAAAGGCTACGACCTGAGCATCTTCGACAGCAACGTCGAATACGCCCGCGTTCACGGCGCCAACAAAGACTACATCGAGTCCAAGATCCCGCACGTTTCGTCCCTGCTGAACTCGGACTTCGACGCGGTCATCAACAACTCCGACGTGATCATCCTGGGTAACCGCGACGAGCGCTTCCGTGCACTCGCCAACAACGCGCCAGCCGGCAAGCGTGTGATTGACCTGGTGGGCTTCATGAAAGGCACCACCACCGAAAACGGTCAAATCGAAGGTATCTGCTGGTAACACACAGCGAGCTGCAAGCCACGAGCTGCAAGTTTCAGGCTTCATCCCTCCCGTCCCAGGCGTCAGCGCCTGCGACGGGAGGTTTGGAGCTTGCGGCTTGAGGTTGCAACTGACTTAGGGATACACACTATGCAAAGGCTGAAGCACGGCTTCCTCCAGGCCGCAGGTTGGCTGTTTTATCTAACTTTGCTGGCTGCCATTGCCATGGCGCTGCCTGCATCGCTGTTTGACTCGCACTCCAAAGATTTCATTTTCCTGATCGGTATCGTTGGCATCTGGCGTTACTCGATGGGCGCAACGCACTTCGTGCGCGGCATGATCTTCCTGTACATCGTCTACCCGCACCTGCGCCGCAAAGTGCGCAAGCTGGGCAAGGCAGCCGATCCGTCCCACGTATTCCTGATGGTCACCAGCTTTCGTATCGATGCGCTGACCACCGCCCAGGTGTACAGCTCAGTGATTCGCGAAGCCATCAACTGCGGCTTCCCGACCACCATCGTGTGCTCCCTGGTGGAAATGTCCGACGAGCTGCTGGTCAAGGCACTGTGGGCCAAGTACAACCCGCCGGAACACGTCAAGCTCGACTTCGTGCGCATCGCCGGTACCGGCAAGCGTGATGGTCTGGCGTTCGGTTTCCGCGCCATCTCCCGCCACATGCCGGACGACCGCTCCGTGGTTGCGGTGATCGACGGTGACACCGTTCTCGCTGAAGGCGTGGTGCAGAAAACGGTTCCGTGGTTCCAGCTGTTCGGCAACGTCGGCGGCCTGACCACCAACGAATTCTGTGAAGTACGCGGCGGCTACATCATGAGCGAGTGGCACAAGCTGCGTTTCGCTCAGCGTCACATCAACATGTGCTCGATGGCCCTGTCCAAGCGCGTGCTGACCATGACCGGCCGTATGTCGGTGTTCCGCGCCACCGTGGTGACGGACCCGATGTTCATCGCTGACGTGGAAAGCGATTCGCTGCAGCACTGGCGTCTGGGCCGCTTCAAGTTCCTGACCGGCGACGACAAGTCCAGCTGGTTCAGCCTGATGCGCCTGGGCTACGACACGTTCTACGTGCCGGATGCCGCCATCAACACCGTTGAACACCCGCCGGAAAAGAGCTTCCTGAAGGCCAGCCGCAAACTGATGTACCGCTGGTACGGCAACAACCTTCGTCAGAACTCCCGTGCGCTGGGTCTGGGCTTCGGTCGCCTCGGGGTCTTCACCAGCATTGTGCTGTTCGATCAGCGCGTATCGATGTGGACATCGATCCTCGGCCTGACCGTCGCCATGCTGGCAAGCCTCAAGTTCGGTATCGAATACCTGCTGGCTTACCTGCTGTGGATCGGTATCACCCGCCTGATCCTGACCCTGTTGCTGTCGTGCAGCGGGCACAAGATCGGTCCGGCGTATCCGATGATTCTCTATTACAACCAGATCGTCGGCGCACTGATGAAGATCTACGTCTTCTTCCGTCTCGACCGACAGTCCTGGACCCGCCAGGACACAAAACTGAGCCGCGACATGGCCAGCTTCCAGGGTTGGTTCAACACCTGGTCGTCGCGGACCATGACTTTCTCGGCTGGCAGCATCTTCGTTGCCGTGCTGCTGACAATGGTCTGACCGGGCCTCTGACCGAAACAATGGATCAACTCGATTAATCAGGAATTACAACCATGAATACAGCCGTGAATGCCAATGTCGTACATGAATCCGAAGCCCAGCGTCAGCACGCACGGGTCAAGATCCCGGCCAAACTGCGACTGCTCAATGGTCAGCCGAACGCCCCGCTGGTGCGTGTCGAAGACCTTTCCGCAGGCGGTCTGAGCTTTGTCGCTCCTGCCAACCTGCGTCCAGGCGTCGGTGAGGTCATCAAGGGTCGTCTGCAGTTCCTGATCGACAACCTCGGTCTGGCGATGGACGTCGACCTGCAAGTGCGCACCATCGATTCGAGCACCGGTCGTGTCGGCTGCCAGTTCCAGAATCTGGAATCGCAAGACATCTCGACCCTGCGCCACCTGATCACTTCGCACCTGTCGGGCGATCTCATCAGCATGGGCGAAGTACTGGCCACTCTGCAGCGCGACAACTTCACCAAGGCACGCAAATCCAAGGACGGTGGCAGCGGCCTGAGCGCTTTCGGTCGTCTGCGCGCCGTCACCTTCAGCGTCGGTATCTTCGCCGTCGGTGTGATCGCGTTCGGCTTCGTCGCCAAATCGGTCTATGGCATGTACTTCGTCAGCCACTCCACGTCGGGCCTGGTCAGCGTACCTAGCCTGGATGTCACCATGCCCCGCGAAGGCACCGTGACCAGTCTGGTGACGCCGAACGGCAACGTCGCCAAAGGCGCACCGCTGGCGACGTTCAACACCAGCATGCTGGACATGTTGAAAGGCAACCTGGACCCGGACGAAATGCAGCCGGCCAAAATCGAAGAGCTGTTTGGTCGTCAACTGGCCGGCACCATGACCAGCCCGTGCGATTGCGTCGTGGCCAAGCAACTGGTCGCCGACGGTCAGTACGCAAGCAAAGGTCAGGTGATCTTCCAGATGGTCCCGCGCAACGTCGCCGCCAATGTCGATGCTCGCTTCACCTACCGTCAGTTCGCCGATGTACAGCCGGGCGCCCGCGTGACCTTCCAGGTCGCTGGCGAAGAAGGCGACCACACCGGCAAGATCGTCAGCGCCACGGCTCTGAGCCCTGCTGACCTGTCTTCCGACATCCGCGTTCAGATCCAGCCTGATGAAGCCATCAACAGCAGCCTGGCAGGTCGTCCGGTTGAAGTGGTGAGCACCCGCGGCCCGTCGCTGAACTGGTTGATCGATAAAGCCACGGCGGCAGGTTTCTAAACATGGCTAGCCCACTACGAAGCTTGTCAGCCCCTACATTGTTGAGCCTGGCGATTGCTATCGGTTTGGGCGGCTGTGCCGGCCTGCCCGATCAGCGCCTGGCCAACGAAGCCCTGAAACGCGGCGACACCTCGCTGGCGGAGCAAAACTATCGGCAACTGGCGGACCTGGGCTACAGCGATGCACAGGTCGGCCTCGCGGATATCCAGGTGGGTACCCGCGACCCGGAGCTGATCAAGCAGGCCGAGGCGACGTATCGCGCCGCGGCCGCCACTTCGCCTCGGGCGCAATCGCGTCTGGGCAAGTTGCTGGCGGTCAAGCCGAACTCCACCGAAGCCGAGCAACGTGAAGCCGAAGGTCTGCTGAAGAAGGCCTTCGCCAATGGCGAAGCCGGCACGCTGATCCCGCTGGCGATGCTCTATCTGCAATATCCGCACACGTTCCCGAACGTGAACGCGCAGCAGAAGATCAATGAATGGCGCGCGACCGGTTACCCGGAAGCGGGTCTGGCCCAGGTGCTGCTGTATCGCACCCAGGGCACCTACGACCAGCATCTGGCAGACGTCGAAAGCATCTGCAAGCAAGCGCTGCGCACCACCGACGTTTGCTACACCGAGCTGGCGACGGTCTATCAGAAGCGTGGCGAAGCCGACAAACAGGCTGCGCTGCTCGAGCAGATGCAAAGCGGTTACGCCATGGGCAGCGTGCCTGCCATGCGTGTCGACAGCGTCGCTCGCGTGCTGGCGGATTCGACCCTCGGCAAGCCGGACGAAAAGACCGCGCAATCGCTGCTGGAGAAAGTTGCCCCCGGTTACCCCGCTTCGTGGGTGAGCCTGGCGCAGTTGCTGTACGACTTCCCCGAACTGGGTGACGTCAACAAGATGATGGAATACCTCGACAACGGCCGTGCCGCGGATCAACCGCGCGCCGAACTGTTGCTGGGCAAGCTGTATTACGAAGGCAAGCTGGTCTTGCCGGATGCGAAGAAAGCCGAAGAGCACCTGACCAAGGCCGCTGCGACGCAAATCTCCGCGCATTACTACCTGGGTCAGCTGTATCGCCGGGGTTATCTGGGCCATCCAGAACCGCAGAAAGCTGTCGACCAGCTGCTGACCTCCGCACGCGGCGGCCAGAACAGTGCCGATTTCGCCCTCGCGCAGTTGTTCTCGCAAGGTAAAGGTATCAAGCCTGATCCGGTCAACGCATGGGTCTTCGGCCAGCTGGCACTGGCTCAGGGCACGCCGCAAGCGACGGATCTCGTGCAACAACTGAACGAACAATTGCCGCCTGAGAAGCGCGCCCAGGCGCAGAGTCTTCTCCAGCGAGAACAGCAGGTCCGTGGCACAACCGCGCAAAACGCGTTGGCCTTGCAGACACTGCAAGAAGACAAAGACGGCGGGGACGCACCTCTATGAAGCTTAAGTTGAACCCTCTGATGGCGGCCGGATTCGGTCTGGGCTTCTCCCTGATCTGGGCCACGCCGACACTGGCAGCCCTGACCGACACTCAAAATTTCGGCATCGAAGTCAAAGCGACCGGCCAGATGGAAGACGACCGTGACCTCGGCACCCGCAGCGGTGGCGACGTCAACGGTGTCGGTCTTGATCTGCGTCCGTGGGCGTATGGCGAGTGGGGCAACTGGAGCGGCTACGCGATGGGCCAGGTCGTCACCGCTACCGACACCATCCAGACCGACCCGCTTGATCAGCAGGTCACTGATGCAAACGGCCAAAGTGCCCAGCGCTCACGCAGCACGTCGAACAGCCGCAAGGTGGATGACAGCTATGCGGCCCTGCGCGAATTCTGGATCGGCTACAGCGGTTTCACACCGTACCCTGGCGAGATCCTGAAGTTGGGTCGTCAACGCCTGCGCAATGACGACGGCCAGTGGCACGACGTCAATATCGAGGCTTTGAACTGGACCTTCGACACCACCCTGCTCAAGGCAGAAGTGGGCGCCGCCCAGCGCTTCAGCGAATACCGCACCGACCTGACTGAACTGTCCGCTCAGGATAAAGACCGCTCGCACATCTTCGGCGACGTCGAATACCAGTGGACGCCGGGCCAATGGGCTGGCGTTCGTGCGCACCACAGTCATGACGGTGGCAGCCTGAAACATCAGGGCGAAGCCATTGATGATCTGGACAAGACCACACGCGGTGATCTGACCTGGCTCGGTCTGCAGGCCAACAGCGACGCGTACAACTACCGCAACCTGAACACCGTCAACTACTGGGGCAGCCTGACCTGGCTGACCGGCGACCGCGATCGTATTAGCAGTCGCTACGACGCCAGTCTCGATCAAGACGTAGCTGGCCAGAAGACCGACGAAAACGTGAATGGCTGGGCGACCGACCTGGGCCTGCGTTTCCGCCTGGACCCGATGTGGCAAGTGGGCGGCGCCTATTCCCGCGCCAGCAAGAACTACGAGCAGAACGGTCTGGAAAGCAACCGCTCGAACTGGACCGGTACCCGCTCGCGCGTGCATCGCTTCGGTGAAGCGTTCCAGGGCGAAATGGCCAACGTAGAGTCCGGCTCGCTGTTCGCCTCCTGGCAGATGCAGGACGAGTACGACGCCTCGCTGATCTACCACAAGTTCCGCCGCGTTGATGGTCACTCGCCAATTGGCGGCGCGGGTGTTAACCCGGCGCCAGAAAGTACAGACGTTTCCGGCGTCCTTCAGAACCTCCAGTTAGAAGACGGTAATAAAGACCTGGGTCAGGAAATGGACCTCGTCGTGACCAAGTACTTCAAGCAAGGCCTGCTGCCGGCTGCGGTGAGCCAGTCGTTCGACGAACCGTCGGCGCTGATTCGTCTGCGTGCAGGCGTGTTCAAACCGGGCGATGCGTATCACAGCGGTGTAGACAACTACATGCACCGCGCCATCGTCGACGTCATCTGGCGCTTCTGATGCAAGCCGCGATAGGAGTGCAATGAGATGAACAGTCAAGCAAGCAGATTGCGTCACCGGGCATGGCCGCATGCCCTGCTGGAAAGCTCTGTGCTGAAATGCGCGGTGTTGAGCAGCGTCATGCTGCTCTCCAGCACCGCGGCCATGGCCAACAACCCGTTGCCGGTCCCTGCCCCTGCGGCGCATCCGGCGGATGACAAGGAAGTGGTGGTCAAGGGCCTGCATCAGGCCAAGACCTACACCATCAGCAGCCCGCCCATCGAACCGCTGCTGATGGACAAGCCCAAGCTGCCTGACCTCTCGGGTTACACCCAGGAGGCCATGCAGAAGAAGATCGTGCGCAGCAAGCCGGGCAAGGTTGCGATCAAACGCATGATGCAGGAAGACTCGCTGAAGGAATTCATCGGCGGTGACAACAAGATGGCCGAATGGGTAGCCCGTCAGCACGGCATTCCACAGGCAATCTTCATCGAAGACGGCTACATGACGTTGCAAGAGCTCGCGAAAAAGGTGCCTAAACAGTACCTGAGCGAGACCTCGCCGGGCGTGTTCCTGGCACGTCTGCCGATCGTTGTCGGCAAGAACGGCATCCTCGAAGTCGACAAGAAAACCACCGAGCTGCGCCTGTCCCAGGACGCCGGTGCGTTTCTGGTCAACGACAACCTGCTGTTCATGTCGGACACCAAGCTGACCGGCTGGAGCGAGAAGTCCAACGGGCCGTCGACGTTCAAGGCGCCGAAGGAGTTCCGCCCGTTCCTGCTGTCCTGGGGCGGTACCCAGACCTACATGTTCAACACCAAAGTGGCGAGCCTGGGGTACAACAACAGCAAGTCGTACGGCATCAGTATTTCCCAGTACACGCCGAACATGAAGGCTCAGATGAACCGCGCCGAGCCGACCGGCTGGATCGTCAACTCTGACTTCTCGGACATGTGGTACGGCTTCTACTGCTATGAAACCCGTGACTTCGTGGTCAAGGGCAGCACCTACCACGACAACATTATTTACGGCATCGACCCCCATGACCGTTCCCACGGTCTGATCATTGCCGAAAACACCGTTTACGGGACCAAGAAAAAGCACGGGATCATCGTCTCCCGTGAGGTGAACGACAGCTTCATCATCAACAACAAAAGCTACGACAACCACCTGTCAGGCATCGTCCTTGACCGTAACAGCGTGAACAACCTGGTGGCGTACAACGAGATCTACCGCAACCACACCGACGGCATCACCTTGTATGAGAGTGCCGACAACCTGCTGTGGGGCAATCGTGTGTTCGCCAACAAGCGTCACGGCATCCGGGTTCGCAACAGCACCAACATCAAGCTGTACGAAAACCTGGCCATCGGTAACGGTTTGATGGGCGTCTACGGCCACATCAAAGACCTGTCTGACACTGACCGCGACATCAAGCTCGACCCGTTCGATGCCGAAGTCTCGCTGATCATGGTCGGCGGCGAACTGACCTCCAACGGTTCAGGCCCGCTGTCCATCGACTCGCCTCTGAGCGTCGAGCTGTACAAGGTGTCGATGCTCGCACCGACCAAAGCCAGCGGGATCAGCTTCAACGGTGTACTGGGCGACCGTCAGGACGAAATCCTCGATCTGCTGGTGCGCCAACAGAAAGCCGTGTTGATCGACCCGGTCGAAAGCCAGAAACAACTCCGGGACTGAGGAAGATATTTCTATGCACGCACATTTGATCAAACTGCTCAGCCTCTCGGGCCTGACCGCTGCACTGTTCGCCGCCAGCAATGGCGCGTATGCAGCGGACACCACTGCCCCGAGCTTCACGGCCGAGCCTTGCTGCAGTCTGTGCCCTGAAGCGCACGACGAAAAAAACTACGTCAGCCGCTACCAGCAGAACTTCACCACGCTGGTTCAGGCCCAGGGCGACTGGCTGTTCCGGACCCGTGAAGATCTGCGCACCGAATTCGACACCACGCCTGAAGGCTATCGCCGCATGCAAATGCTGCATGACGCCTTCAAGAGCAAGGGTGTAGAGCTGGTGGTCGTGTATCAACCCACCCGCGGGCTGGTTGATCGCAACAAGCTGTTCCCGGCTGAACGCGACAAGTTCGACTACAACACCGCGCTGCGCAACTACCAGGCCATGCTCGGTCGTTTCGCAAAAATGGGCTACACCGTGCCTGATCTGTCGCCGTTGACCAACGAGCAACAGGCTCACGATTTCTACTTCCGCGGTGACCAGCACTGGACGCCGTACGGCGCTCAGCGCACGGCGAAAATCGTCGCTGACTCCGTGAAAAAGATGCAGGCCTTTGCCGGCGTTCCGCGCCGTGAATTCGAGACCCATTTGTCAGGTCGCATGGGCAAGAAGGGCACTCTTCACAATATGGCCGGTCAATTGTGCGGCACGAGCTACGCCATCCAGTACATGGACCAGTTTGAGACGGAACCCAAAGGCGAAGCCGCCGACGGCGACCTGTTCGGTGACTCCGGCAACCCGGAAATCACCCTGGTCGGTACCAGTCACAGCGGCAAGAACTACAACTTCTCCGGCTTTTTGCAGGAATACATTGGTGCTGATGTGCTGAACGTCGCCTTCCCGGGCGGCGGCCTTGAAGGTTCGATGCTGCAGTACCTGGGCAGCGAAGACTTCCAGAAACACCCACCGAAGATTCTCATCTGGGAATTCTCGCCGCTTTATCGCCTGGATCAGGAGACCATCTATCGTCAGATGATGTCGCTGCTGGACAACGGCTGTGAAGGCAAACCGGCGGTCATGAGCGCCAGCACCACCCTCAAACCAGGGATCAACGAGTTGCTGGTCAACGGCAAAAACGGCATCAAGGATGTGCGCAACGGCAGTAATCAGATCGACATCAAGTTCGCCGACAACTCGGTGAAGACCCTTCAGGCGCGCCTCTGGTACATGAACGGTCGCCACGAAGACTTGAAGATCGAGAAACCTGAAACATCTGAAACCGACGGGCGCTTCTCCTTCGAACTGCGCGATGACAAAGACTGGGCTGACCAGCAATTGCTCGCACTTGAAGTGCAGGGTCCGGAAGCGGGCACTGCGCCACAGCAGGTCGAAGCGAAAGTATGCAAACGCAACGTGTTCCCGAATGTCGCGCATCAAACCGCGCAAGCCGGGTTATGAGGCTCATATGCACACTCCAAAACTGATGCTCCCTACCCTTCTGTCCCTGGCAATGATGTCCTCGGCACTGTTCGCCACCGGCGCCAGCGCTGCGTCGACACTCGTGCCGCCGCAGGGCTACTACGAAGGTGTCGAGAAATTCAAGACAGGCCAGGGCAAGTTCAGCTGTGACTCGATTCCGCAGCCTTACACCGGTCCACTGCAGTTTCGCAGCAAATACGAAGGCTCGGACAAAGCCCGCGCCACGCTGAATATGGTTTCCGATCAGGCTTTTCGTGACGCGACCAAAGACATCACCACCATGGAGCGCGCCACCAGCAAGGTGGTGATGCAGTACATGCGTGACGGTCGCCCGGAACAGCTCGATTGTGCGCTGAACATGCTGACCACCTGGGCCAAGGCCGATGCGCTGGAGTCCACCGACTTCAACCACACCGGCAAGTCGATGCGCAAATGGGCATTGGGCAGCATGTCGTCCGCCTATCTGCGCCTGAAGTTCTCCGAGTCGCATCCTCTGGCCACCCGCCAGCAGGAATCGCAGGTGATCGAGGCCTGGTTCAGCAAACTGGCGGATCACGTCGTCAGCGACTGGAACAATCTGCCGCTCGACAAGACTAACAACCACTCGTACTGGGCCGCCTGGGCCGTGATGTCCACGTCAGTCGCGACCAATCGCCAGGACCTGTTCGACTGGGCAGTGAAGGAATTCAAGATCGGCGCCAATCAGGTTGACCCGCAAGGTTTCCTGCCGAACGAGCTCAAGCGCAAACAGCGTGCGCTGGCGTACCACAACTACGCGCTTCCGCCGCTGGCCATGATCGCGAGTTTCGCCCAGGCCAACGGTGTCGATCTGCGTCAGGAAAACAACGGGGCGCTCAAGCGTCTGGGTGATCGCGTGCTGGCTGGCGTGAAGAACTCAGGCAGCGAATTCGCCGCCCGCGACGGCGAAAAGCAAGACATGACGGACCTGAAAACCGACATGAAATTCGCCTGGCTGGAACCGTACTGCTCGCTCTATGACTGCGGCCCGGATGTGCTTGAGCAGAAACACAAGATGCAACCGTTCAAGAACTTCCGCCTCGGCGGCGACATGACCCGCACCTATGACCCGACGCATGAAAAGGGTGACAAGGGCGGTTCTTAAAAGCCGCGCCGGAACCTGCCGGCGGATGCAAAACCTGTAGGAGCGCGCTTGCCCGCGAAAGCGATTTTCCAGACGACATAATTGTGTCGGATGTACTGGCCTCATCGCGGGCAAGCGCGCTCCTACAGAATCGGCGTCGGTCGTTCGGATTTACGTTTCACCCCTCCATTTTTCGTGGGGGGTTTGGGGGGGCTTCGGCCCTTGATGTTGGACAAATGGAGAGATAAAGGATGGTTTTCTCATCCAACGTGTTCCTGTTCCTGTTCTTGCCGGTATTTCTCGGCTTGTACTACCTGAGCGGGCAACGCTATCGCAACCTGCTGCTGCTGGTCGCCAGCTACGTCTTCTACGCGTGGTGGCGAGTGGACTTTCTGGCACTGTTCGCAGGTGTGACGCTGTGGAACTACTGGATCGGCCTGCGCGTAGGCGCTGCCGGGGTCAGAACCAAACCGGCTCAGCGCTGGCTGCTGCTCGGCGTGGTGGTCGACCTGGGCATCCTTGGCTACTTCAAGTACGCCAACTTCGGCGTGGACAGCATCAACGCAATGATGACGTCGGTCGGTCTTGAGCCGTTCATCCTTACCCACGTGTTGCTGCCGATCGGTATCTCGTTCTACATCTTCGAGTCCATCAGCTACATCATCGACGTCTACCGTGGCGACACGCCGGCAACGCGAAACCTCATCGACTTTGCAGCGTTCGTGGCGATTTTCCCGCACCTGATTGCAGGCCCGGTACTGCGTTTCCGCGACCTGGTCGATCAGTTCAACAACCGCACGCACACCCTCGACAAGTTCTCCGAAGGCTGCACGCGGTTCATGCAGGGTTTCATCAAGAAAGTCTTCATTGCCGACACGCTGGCGGTGGTCGCCGACCATTGCTTCGCCCTGCAGAACCCGACTACGGGTGACGCATGGCTCGGCGCGCTGGCGTATACCGCTCAGCTGTACTTCGATTTCTCCGGTTACAGCGACATGGCCATCGGCCTGGGCCTGATGATGGGTTTCCGCTTCATGGAAAACTTCAAACAGCCGTACATCAGCCAGTCGATCACCGAGTTCTGGCGTCGCTGGCACATCAGCCTGTCGACCTGGTTGCGTGACTATCTGTACATCACGCTGGGCGGCAACCGTGGCGGCAAGGTCGCGACCTACCGCAACCTGTTCCTGACCATGCTGCTGGGTGGTCTGTGGCACGGCGCCAACATCACTTACATCGTCTGGGGTGCTTGGCACGGCGTGTGGCTGGCGATCGAAAAGGCCATCGGCCTGAACACCGCGCCGCGCACCTTCAACGTCGTTCGCTGGGCCTTCACCTTCCTGCTGGTGGTCATGGGCTGGGTCATCTTCCGCTCGGAAAACCTGCACGTTGCCGCCCGCATGTACGGCGCGATGTTCAGCTTCAGCGATCTCGGTCTGTCGGAACTCAACCGCGCCAGTCTCACCGGTCTGCAAGTGGCGACTCTGGTCGTGGCGTACATCACCCTCGCCTTCTTCGGCCTGCGTGATTTCTACCGCAATCGCGCGCCGGTCAAGCCGACCGACAAAGCCGTACAGGCCGACGGCCCTGCCGCTGCCGAGCCAGGCCTGATCAAGGCCGTGCCGGGCGACAAGCCAGGCAGCATCCATCAACCGGGTTACATCGTCGGCACCGAAGCGCAGGTTCAGCCTGCCTACTGGACCGCCGACTGGTCACGCTATGCCATGCGCGCCCTGATCCTGCTGATGTTCGTTGCATCGATCCTGAAACTCTCGGCGGCCAGTTTCTCGCCGTTCCTTTACTTCCAGTTCTGAGGAGCCTGACATGACCCGTTCATTACGTTTCCTCTACATCTTCCTGTTCCTGGCGATTCTGCTGGTACTGGGCCTGTGGTCGCTGCGCAGCTTCAGCGGTTTCTCGACGTCGAAAGAAACCACCGTGCTCAATGGTCACTGGACCAAAGCGGTGGAGACCCACTACGACGAAGAATTTCCGATCAAGCGTCTGGGCACCAACCTCTGGGCCGCTCTGGACTACAAGGTGTTCAACGAAGGTCGTCCAGGCGTGATCCTGGGCAAAGACCAGTGGTTGTACACCGACGAGGAATTCGACGCAGTTGCCAACAGCGAGCAGAACGAAGCGGACAACCTGGCGATCATTCAGGGCGTGCGTGACACCCTGAAAAAGCAAGGCACGCAGCTGGTGCTGGCAATTATTCCGGCCAAAACCCGTCTGTACCCGGAGCACGTCGGTGACAACAAGCCGGCAACGCTGCATACCGATCTCTATCAGCAGTTCCACGCCCAGGTGAATCAGGCCGGCATCCTTGCCCCGGATCTGCTGACGCCGCTGCAAAGCGCCAAGGAGAAGGGCCAGGTATTCCTGCGCACCGACACTCACTGGACGCCGATGGGCGCGGAAATCGTCGCCCGCCAGTTGGGCGACGTGATCAGCAAGCAATTACCGCTGAACGTTGAACCGCAGAACTTCGTCACCGAAGCCAAGTCGACCGAACCCTACAAGGGCGATCTGACCAACTTCCTGCCGCTCGATCCGCTGTTCAGCAATCTGCTGCCCAAGCCGGACGACCTGCAACAACGCAGCACCAACCCGGCTCAGGCTAGCGCCGAGGGCGGGGACGCCCTGTTCGCTGACGACTCGGTTGCAGTCGGTCTGGTCGGCACCAGTTACAGCGCCAACCCCAACTGGAACTTCGCCGGTGCGCTTAAGCAGGCCCTGCACGCAGATGTCGTGAATTACGCCGAAGACGGCCATGGCCCGATCCTGCCGATGCTCAAGTATCTGCAGACCGACGCCTTCAAGAGCAGCCCACCGCAGGTGCTGATCTGGGAGTTCCCGGAACGCTACCTGCCCGCTCACAACGACCTGACCGAGTTCGATCCGCAGTGGATCGCTGAACTCAAGAAGGCCCGTGACGCCCAACAGAATCTGGCGGACAACGCCAACAACTCCAAGTCGCCCAACCGGGCGCAAAACTGAGAGGACTCTTTGACTATGACTTCGCAGAACCCTATGCCAGTTCGTTCGAGCAAAACCAATCTGCTGAAAACCTGCGTGCTGGCCGCGAGCCTGGGCTTCGTATCCCTTTCCGCATTCGCCGGTGGCGACGCCGCGCTGTACGGCCCTACCGCACCAAAAGGCTCGACCTTTGTGCGTGTTTACAACGCCAGCAGCAGCGAAATCTCCGCCAGCGTCGGCAACACCAGCCTCAACGAAATCGGCCCATTGGCCAGCAGCGACTTCGGTTTCATGCCACAGGGCGACTACACCGCCAAAGTCGGCAGCCAGTCGCTGCCGGTGAAACTGGCCAGCGATCACTACTACACCATCGTCAACAACACGTCCGGCTCGCCGCAACTGGTTGAAGAGCCGCCGTTCAAGAACAAGCAGAAGTCCCTGGTTCGCGTACAGAACCTGAGCGACAAGGCGCTGACCCTGAAAACCGCTGACGGCAAGACCGACGTGGTCAAGGCTGTGTCTGCCAAGGGCACCGGCGAGCGTGAAATCAACCCGGTCAAAGTCAGCTTCGCGCTGTTTGACGGCGACAAGAAAGTCGCTGACCTGAAGCCGGTTGCACTGGAGCGCGGTGAAGCCGCCGTGCTGTACGTCACCGGCAGCGGCAGCAGCCTGTCGCCAGTCTGGGTCAAGCGCCCTACCGGCACTCAGTAACAGATTTGAGTCTGGCCGAGAGGCCACAGGCAGCGCGCGTGATCACCCGCGCGCTGCCACGGATTTACGGGATTAAGCGTTCGGCGTCAGGCACTGCGGAGCAAGCAGACAGCCAAGAGGGCGCCGAGCGATGCAAGACAAAAACCAGAAAGACCGAAAAGACCTACAGCCCATTCGAACGATTTTTGCTTAACGGAGAAACAAAATGATTCCAGTGATCTTGTCAGGTGGCAGCGGTTCCCGACTCTGGCCTCTTTCGCGTAAACAGTTTCCAAAACAGTTCCTGGCACTGACCGGCGAACACACCCTGTTCCAACAGACCGTCGAGCGCCTGCAATTCGACGGCATGCAGCACCCTGTCGTGGTGTGCAACAAGGACCACCGCTTCATCGTCACCGAGCAGCTCGGTGCATTGGGTCTGGAAACTCAGGCCGTGATCATGGAACCGTTCGGTCGCAACACTGCGCCTGCCGTTGCCATCACCGCGATGATGCTGGCCAACGAAGGTCGCGACGAGTTGATGCTGGTGCTGCCAGCCGACCACGTGATCGACGATCAGAAAGCCCTGCAACGCGCACTGGCCCTGGCCACCGTTGCTGCAGAGCGCGGCGAAATGGTCCTGTTCGGTATCCCGGCGACCAAGCCTGAAACCGGCTACGGCTACATCAAGTCCACTGCGGACGCGCTGTTGCCAGAAGGCGTCAGCCGCGTACAGCAGTTCGTTGAGAAGCCTGATGAGCAACGCGCCCAGGAGTTCGTCCAGGCCGGCGGTTACTACTGGAACAGCGGCATGTTCCTGTTCCGCGCCAGCCGTTATCTGGAAGAGCTGAAAAAGCAGGATCCGGACATCTACGACAACTGCCTGCTGACCCTTGAGCGCAGCAAGCAGGAAGGCGACAGCATTTCCCTGGACGAGGCGAGCTTCGCCTGCTGCCCGGACAACTCCATCGACTACGCCGTTATGGAAAAAACCCAGCGCGCGTGCGTCGTACCGCTTGATGCGGGCTGGAGCGATGTCGGCTGCTGGTCGTCCCTGTGGGACGTGCACGCCAAAGACGAGAACGGCAACGTTGCCAAAGGCGATGTCGTTATTCAGGACAGCCGCAACTGCATGATTCAGGGCAACGGCAAACTGGTGACCGTGATCGGCCTGGACAACATCGTTGTCGTCGAAACCAAAGACGCCATGATGATCGTTCACAAAGACAAGGTTCAGGGCGTCAAGCAACTGGTCAACACGCTGAACGAGCAAGGCCGCAGCGAAACCCAGAACCACCTCGAAGTCTATCGCCCGTGGGGTTCTTACGACTCCGTGGACATGGGCGGCCGTTTCCAGGTCAAGCGCATTTCCGTCAAGCCGGGCGCCAGCCTTTCGCTGCAGATGCACCACCACCGCGCTGAGCACTGGATCGTTGTATCGGGTACCGCTCAGGTCACCTGCGACGATAACGTGTTCCTGCTGACCGAAAACCAGTCGACTTACATCCCGATTGCTTCGGTTCACCGTCTGCGCAACCCGGGCAAGATCCCGTTGGAAATCATCGAAGTCCAATCGGGCAGCTACCTGGGCGAAGACGACATCGAACGTTTCGAAGACGTCTACGGCCGCTCCACCCCAAGCATCGAAGCCGGCGTGAAAACCCAGACCATCGCGCGTTAATACCGCTTCACCCAGTAGTACTAGCCCCCGTTAATCCTCTGCGTATTCCCCATCCGCAGAGGGTTTTCGGGGGCTTTTTTTTGCGTTCCATGCCAGCGAATCTAAATCTACTTAACCACCATTAGCCCAATCCCCTCCCCTTTCGGTACGATGCCCTCATCTGCAATCGCGAGATCGACACGATGATTTTCGGCGCCGTACTCCTGTTCACCTGGCTGGTCCTGCTTCTTCGCTATCCCTCCAAAGCCTTGCCCGTGTCCCTGGCAGCAGCGGTTGGTCTGGGCGTCGTGGCGGCGTTTGTGATCTGGGAGGACAGCCGCGATGAGCAGCGCCTTGAGCGCCTGCAACTGCGCGTGAACTATGCGCCCCAACAATGCCCGACGGGTCGCCCGTTACTGGTGCTGATCGATAACGGCAACACCGTTTCGCTCACTGAACTGCGCTGGAAAATCGCGGCCTACGCGCCGGGCGACACCGTCAATCTGGCCGAAGACACCTACACTGCGCCGCGCTATCGCGGGCCGGGCGACTTGCTGCCCGGCAGCCAGTGGCAAGATTGCTTGCCAATGCCGCCGCTGCGCCCGGGTTATCGGCCGCAGACCCTCGAGTTTCGTGCCGAACGCCTGCAAGGCACGTTCTCTGGCTGAGCGCGGCTCCTCTCTTTTTTCAAGGACTGAACCATGTCTGTGGTGTTGATCACCGGGTGTTCCAGCGGCATCGGCCGCGCCATGGCAGATGCCTTCAAAGCGGCGGGCCACGACGTCTGGACGACCGCCCGCAAGCCGGCCGACGTGCAGGCGCTGACCACGGCGGGCTTTCGTGCTGTCACGCTGGACGTCAATGACAGCGCAGCGATTGATCGACTGGTCGCCGAGCTTGATCAACACGGCAAAGGGCTCGACGTGCTGATCAACAACGCAGGCTACGGCGGCATAGGCCCGCTGCTCGATGGCGGCGTCGAGGCCATGCGCAGGCAGTTTGAAACCAACGTGTTTTCCGTGGTCGGCGTGACGCACGCGCTGTTTCCATCGCTGCGCCGCAATAAGGGGTTGGTGGTCAATATCGGCAGCGTTTCGGGCGTGCTGGTGACGCCTTTCGCGGGCGCGTATTGCGCGTCCAAGGCAGCCGTCCATGCCATGACCGACGCATTGCGCATGGAACTGGCGCCCTTCGGGATAAGGGTGATGGAAGTCCAGCCGGGGGCCATCGACACCCACTTCGCGCAAAACGCCAGCCACGAGGCCGAGCAAGTGATTCATCCGGATTCGCCGTGGTGGCCGTGGCGGGAAGGCATCCGCGCGAGGGCCAATGCGTCACAGGGCAACCCGACGCCCGCCACCGATTTCGCCCGCGACGTACTCAACGCCGTGCAACGCAGCCATCCACCGCGTCTGTTGCGCTCCGGAAACGGCAGCCGCGCGCTGCCCCTGATGGAACGGCTACTGCCCAAGGCACTGCTCGAATGGATTCTGAGCAAGCGTTTCAAGCTGGATAAAAAATACTGATCGCTGCGCCAGGCCTCCTACATCCTCCGGCAGGACGCGAATCTGGCGCATGGCGCAGCTCAAAGTGTAGGAGCGCGCTTGCCCGCGAAGGCGCCAGCATGGACGACAGAGATGCGTCGGAAGTACCGGCCTCTTCGCGGGCAAGCGCGCTCCTACAGGTTCTGTGTCGAGCCGACGTATCGCGTTCATTCAGTCACCGTCGCTGCGCAACAGATCGCGGGACAAGCCACGCGCCTGCATCCTCCAGCAGGCCGCGAATCTGCTGTGTGACGCTGCCCAAAGTGTAGGAGCGCGCTTGCCCGCGAAGGCGTCAGCATGGACGACAGAGATGCGTCGGGCGCACCGGCCTCTTCGCGGGCAAGCGCGCTCCTACAGGTGTTGTGTTGAGCCGACGTACCGCGTTCACCCAGTCACCGTCGCTGCGCAAAAAACATCGCGGGACAAGCCTCGCGCCTGCATCCTCCGGCAGGACGCGAATCTGGCGCATGGCGCAGCTCAAAGTGTAGGAGCGCGCTTGCCCGCGAAGGCGTCAGCATGGACGACAGAAATGCGTCGGACGCACAGGCCTCTTCGCAGGCAAGCGCGCTCCTACAGGTGTTGTGTCGAGCCTTGTGTTTCGGGATTCACAATCACCGTGCAGGTGATCCCCGCCGCCAGGACCACGCCTTCCGGCACGTGATCCAGGTGAATGCGTACCGGCACGCGCTGGGCCAGTCGTACCCAGTTGAACGTCGGGTTGACGTCGGCGATCAGCTCGCGACTCTCAGGGTTATCGCGGTCGTAGATGGCGCGGGCGATGCTCTCGACGTGGCCCTTCATCACCTCGCCACTCATCAACTGCATGTCCGCCGGATCGCCGATCCTGACGTGGGGCAGTTTGGTTTCTTCGAAGAAGCCGTACACCCAGAACGAATTCATATCGACGACGGCCATCTTGGCCTCGCCGATGCGCGCGTAGTCGCCGCGATGCACGTTGAGGTTGGTGACGTAACCATCCACCGCCGCCAGCACTTTGGTACGTTTCAGGTTCAGTTGCGCGGCGTCGAGCTGGGCGACCGCCAGTTGATAATCCGCCTGGGCAGAGGTCGCGACATTCCCGGCGTCTTCGCGGCTTTCGGCGGAGATCACCAAGGCGTCCATGTCCTTGCGCCGATTGGCGTTGACCTTGCGCATCTCCCAGGTCGCCTTGCGTGACGCCACCATCGCCTCGGCCTGCTTCACCGCCAGCTGATAATGCTCAGGGTCGATCTGCATCAGCAGGTCGCCTTTTTTCACCGGCTGGTTGTCCTTGACCGGCACATCGATCACCACGCCGCTGACATCGGCGGCTACGTTGATCACGTCGGCGCGCACCCGGCCGTCGCGGGTCCACGGCGTGTCCATGTAATGAATCCACAGCAGCCGGCCGATCCAGATGGCCAGGGCCAGAATCAACAAAGTTGCGATCAGACTGAAGAGCTTTTTCATCTCAACCAACGTGCCTCAACGGTAAACAGTGAGCGCCATGGCGCCGAAAATGCAGCTGAACAGGCTCAGACGCAGCAGCGCCGGATGCCAGAAAAAACGGTACAGGTCGAGCCCGGACATGAAGCGGTCCAGCGCCCAGGAAAGCACCATGGCGACCATAAACATCACGGTCACGGTCGGCATGTAAACGCCGTGGAAGGCAAGTTCACGAGGCATTGAGTTGTCCTTGCGGCGAGGCCACAGATGCCGGCTCTGACGGAACGCCCGCCAGCGGCGAATGCGGGTCCAGCAGGCAGGTGCGGATGAAGTGCAGGTAGCTTTTCACCCGGCGCAACGCCGAGGTGTCGAAGTGCGGTGCGAAGGGTTCGTCGGTGTGCTGCACGCAGACGATGGCGTGATCGACGGCCGACAGGCTGCGCGCCAGGTTGTGGCGATCGGGCTGGATGAACAGACGAATCAGCGAGCGCCCCATGGCGCGAATCGCCTGGCGCCAAGGTTGCGATTCGGCGTAACTCGGGTGCACCGGCAGAATGTCCTGCTCGCGGCGCAGCTCGATGATCGCGTGGCCGATCTCCAGCACCACGAACATCCAGCGCAGCAAATTGCGTTGCACCTCGGGTTTGCCGGCGGCCAGGCCGTAGGCCTGATGCATGAGGTCACGGGTGCGGCTTTCGAAACTGGAGCGAATCCCGCGCAGCGGCGCGCTGATGGCAAAACTGACTTGCTGACGCAGATTGCCTTCCAGCCGCTGCCACAGCCAGCGACTGTTGGGCGGCAAAATGATCGCCCCCGCCGCCGCACATAACAGCATGCCGAGGACCATGGCGATGTAGTCATTGATGAACGCATACGGGTTGTAGACCGTGAGGTTGTCCGGCGCCGAGCCGATGCTGAAGAAGATCAACAGCCCCAGCCCATATCCCACCCACTGCGGCCGCGTGGTCAGGAAGGTACCGAGCACGAACACTGGCGCCAGCACCATGCACAACAGGGGAAAACCATCGATGCGCGGCAGCACGAAAAAGGTGATGAAAAAGCCCAGTACGGCGCCCAAAAATGTCCCGCAGGCCATCTGAAACGACATTCGCCTAGGGTTCGGTGTCGTCGCGGAAAGCGCCACGGTGGCGGCAGACACCAAGGTCATCGACGCACCGCTCGGCCAGGCCGTCGCGACCCAATACACCGACATCACCGCGAGAATAAACGTCGCGCGCACGCCGGAGGCCAGCGACGACAGCCAACTGGTGGTGGAGACAAACGGCTCGACCCACTTCTCCCGCGCATGGCGGTGATCGGCCAGGGACGCGTGGGTCTGGGCGTAGTCGTGCATGTCGTCGACGAAGCGATACAGCAATTCGTACGCGGTGTGGAAATCCAGCAGGTCGTCGTCGCTGGGCTCGGTCTTGACGAACTCGGCCCGCAGGCTGCGCACGTGCTCGGGCAGGTCGGCCTTGTACACGCTCAAGCGGTTGGCGAGCAGCGCGGCGTCGGCGTTGGTCAGCGCGCGCCCGGCGAAGGGCTCCAGCAATCGAGTCAGCGCATTCAGGCCCGGCTCGATGGCCTGAACCGCCGGGGTCACACCGCGCCGACGCAAGCGTTCGAGCAGTTGATGCAAGGCGTTGAAGCGCGTGGTGATGGTCATGAATTCGCTGTTCAGGCGATTCAGCCGGCCATTGCGGCGGCGCATGTGCGGGTCTTCGAACACCGTGACGGCGCGCAGACCTTCGAGCCCCACGGCATCGGCGATGAAGCGCACATTGCTGGCTTCGAAGGAGGCCGGGTCGTTCTCGCCGCGCAGGCCAGTGATGACGAACTGGGCGAAGGTGCCGAAGCGCTGGTACAAGGTATTACGCATCGCCGCGCCGGCACTTTGCGGCAGGATGGCGGCGCTGACCAGGGTTGAGCAGACGATGCCCAGGGAAATTTCCAGCACCCGCCACATGGCCGCCATGAACGAGGTGTCCGGGTGCGCGAGCGCGGGCAGTCCGGTCATCGCGGCGGTGTAGCCGGCCAACACAAAACCGTAGGCGCGGAAGTTGCGATAGCGCGCGGCACCGGCGCAGCAGAAGCCGACCCAGATCGCCAGACTGCCGAGGAACAGCTCGCTGTTTTGCGCGAACAGCGCCATCAGCGTAACCATCACCACGGAGCCGGCGAGCGTGCCCAGCAGCCGGTAGAAACTCTTGGCAAACACCTGCCCGCTCTGGGGCTGCATGACAATGAACACGGTGATCATGGCCGTGCGCGGCTGCGGCAGCTCCAGGCGCATGGCGATCCAGTAGGTCAGGAACGCCGCCATCAGCACCTTGCCGATGTAGATCCACGTCACGCCATCACTTCGCGCCCAATCGTTGAGGCCGCGGCGCCATTCGAGGGATTTGAGCCAGTTGAAACCCAAGTTCATCGCCAAGTCCTGTAGGAGCGTGGCTTGTCCCGCGAACTGCCGGGAACCGGCAGCAAGATCGGTACATGTGGTGAGTCGGGCCAAATCGAGTGGGCAAATTTGGCGACCGGTTCCCGGTCGATCGCGGGACAAGCCACGCTCCTACAGCCGGAAAGTTTCATTAATCAAACACCGCCAACGACACCGGCGTTTTCGGCGCAGCGGTCCTTTCCGGCGCAGGCGAATCATGGCCCGCCATCAACCCGCCGCCCAGCGCCACCACAAGCTCCGCATGCACCGTCAGGCGTTCGGCCTGGACGTGTTGCTGCACCTGTTGCTGATGGAACAACAGCGTCTGCGCGTTGAGCACATTGAGGTAATCGGTCAGGCCGCGTTGATAGGCCACCATCGCAATGTCGTAGGTTTTCTGCGCGGCGGCCACCGACTGATCGGCGAACTGCTGTTGCTTGTCCATCGACTCGCGGCGAATCAGTTGATCGGAAATGCTCTTGAGCGCCATGACCAAGGTCTGGTTGTACTGCGCGACGGCTTCGTCATAGCCCGCTGACGCCACGCCCAGTTCCGAACGCAAACCCCCGCCGTCGAAGATCGGCAAGGTGATCGCCGGGCCCACGCTGTAGTTGAATTTCTTGCCGGCGAGGAATTCCAGCATGCCGCCGCCGGTGGCCATGTAACCGAGGCTGCCCATCAGATCGACGTTCGGATAAAACCCGGCATGAGCGACATCAATGCCCCGCGCCTGCGCCGCCACCCGCCAGCGACTGGCGACCACGTCCGGACGCTGCCCCAACAGTTCGGCTGGCAACGCCGACGGCAACTTCAACGCAGCACTAAGCGACAGCGTCGGGCGCTGAAGACGCGCGCCCTCGCCCGGGCCTTTGCCGGCCAGCGCCGCGATCTGATTGCGGCTCAAAGCAATCGCCTCGTCCAGGGCGTCAATCTGACGATGGGTTTCGGGCAGCGGCGTTTCCGCCTGGCTGACTTCAAAATGGGTGCCGATGCCGCCTTTCAGGCGACGCTGGGCCAGATCAACGATCTGCTGCTGTTGCGCGAGGGTCGCTTCGGCAATGTCACGCTGGGCGTAGTTGAGCGACAGCTGGATGTACGCGCGGACGATGTTGTCCTGCAATTCCAGCTGCGCCTGACGCTCCTGCGCCGCGCTCATGTGCGCCATGTCCAGCGCCTGTTCGGAGTGATTGCTCTCCTGGCCCCACAGATCAAGGGAATAACTCAGACCCAGCGAAGCGTTGTTGTCCCACGTGCTGGTGTTCGACAGCTCACCCGGGCCGTAGAACTGATCCGTCGGCCAGTTGTGTCGTTTCAGGCTGCTGTCGCCGGAGACGTGCAGGGATTCCGCCGATTCCGCGATGCCCGCCATGGCCTTGGCCTGACGCACCCGCGCGGCCGCGATCGCCAGGCTGGGGCTGCCCAGTGCGGCCAGTTCGATCCAGCGATTGAGTTGCTCGTCGCCATAGGCCCGCCACCACTGACCGGCCGGCCAGCGGGCGTCTTTGTCGGCCGCCTTGATGGCGTCGTCAGTGGCCAGCGCGTCGGGCGACAACGCTGTGCCTTGTGGGGCAATTCCGCCAGTTCCGATACAGCCGCTGATGAGTAACGTTAAAGCGCACACACTAAGGGATTTGAGCCCTCTGACGAGACGACGCGGCACTGCTGCAATTACCTGAATGGAGGGGGAATCGATGATGCGGCGATTCTAGGGGGCGTCTAGCCCGGCGATAAGCCGGGACTTCTGCGAATCTTTGTTACGCAACCGGAGATAATCCTTTGGTATGGCTGACATGGATCAGTTACTTCATGTCACAATTTGCCATCTCACCTGAGAACGGCCAATGGACACTCTGCAAAACATGCGCGCCTTCACTTGCGTGGCGCAGGCGGGCAGCTTCACCGCTGCCGCGGCGCAACTGGACACCACCACCGCAAACGTTTCGCGCGCTGTCTCCAACCTTGAAGCCCACCTGCAAACCCGACTCCTGAACCGCACCACGCGACGCATCGCCCTGACTGAAGCGGGCAAGCGTTACCTGCTGCGCTGCGAACAGATTCTCGGCTATGTGGAAGAAGCGGAAGCCGAAGCCAGCGACGCCCATGCGCGCCCGGCCGGGCAACTGAAAGTCCATTCGATGACCGGCGTAGGCCAGCATTACGTCATCGACGCGATTGCCCGCTACCGGCGCAATCACCCGGACGTCTCGTTCGACCTGACCATGACCAACCGCGTCCCGGACCTGCTCGAAGAGGGTTACGACGTGTCCATCGTGCTCGCCAGCGAGCTGCCCGATTCGGGCTTCGTGTCCCAGCGACTGGGCATCACCTACAGCATCGTTTGTGCCTCGCCCGCCTATATCAAGGCGTTCGGCATGGCGCACCGGCCGGCTGATTTGCTCAACCATGCCTGCCTGCGTCTGGTCAGCCCGGTGTTCCCGCTGGAAAAATGGGCGTTCGACGGCCCCGAAGGCCAGGAGACCGTGACCATCGGCAACTCGCCGTTTCTGGTGAACTCGGCCGACGCCATGCAGGCCGCGATCAGCAGCGGCATGGGCATCGGGATTCTGCCGATCTACTCCGCCATCGAAGGCCTGCGTAATGGCACGCTGGTGCGGGTATTACCGCAGTACCGGTCCCACGAGCTGAACCTGTACGCGATCTACCCGTCGCGGCAGTACCTGGATGCGAAGATCAAAACCTGGGTCGAGTACTTGCGCGGTTCCCTGCCGGAAATCATGGCCGCCCATGAAGCCGACCTGCAGACCCATGTGTTGCCCGCGACGGTTTAACGCTCTGCCAACTACTGTCCGCGCCTGACCTCGGCCGCATCCGGACGAAAGGATTGGGTCAGTCGGAACATCCGTGTCTGATACACCGCATTCGCGGGCAAGCGCGCTCCTACAACGGATCTCGATTACAGCCACAACCAGCGGCATATCCGCCTCACTCGCCAATCCCTCGGCAAGAATGTTAGCGTGCTACGCATTGCCCTTCTGACCTGCCGAGAGAAGCTATCCGATGAAAAAGACCGTCCTTGCCTTCAGCCGCGTGTCCCCGGAAATGGCCGAGCGCCTGCAGCAAGACTTCAACGTGATCATCCCCGACCCGAAAAAGGGTGATCTGAACGCGCAGTTCAACGAAGCCCTGCCCCACAGCCACGGCATGATCGGCGCCGGTCGCAAACTGGGACGCGAGCAACTGGAAAACGCCAAACAGCTGGAAGTGGTGTCGAGCATTTCGGTCGGCTACGACAACTACGACGTGGCCTACCTTACCGAACGCGGCATCATGCTGACCAACACCCCCGACGTGCTGACGGAAAGCACCGCCGACCTGGGCTTCTCGCTGATCATGAGCAGCGCCCGCCGCGTCTCCGAACTGGACGCCTACACCAAGGCCGGTCACTGGAAACGCAGCATCGAGGCGCCGCATTTCGGCACGGATGTCTACGGCAAGACGCTGGGCATAGTGGGCATGGGCAACATAGGCGCAGCGGTCGCGCGACGCGGTCGTCTGGGTTTCAACATGCCGATCCTGTACAGCGGTAACAGCCGCAAGACAGCCCTTGAGCAGGAACTCGGCGCGCAATTCCGTACGCTGGATCAGTTGCTGGCCGAATCGGACTTTGTCTGTCTGGTGGTGCCGCTCAGCGAAAAGACCACGCACCTGATCAGCACCCGTGAGCTGTCGCTGATGAAGAAGAGCGCCATTCTGGTGAACATTGCTCGTGGTCCGATCGTCGACGAACCGGCGCTGATCAAGGCGCTGCAGGACGGCACGATTCGTGGCGCCGGTCTGGATGTCTACGAGAAAGAGCCGCTGTCCGAGTCACCGCTGTTTGCGCTGAGCAACGCGGTAACGCTGCCTCACATCGGCTCGGCAACGGACGAAACCCGTCAGGCCATGGCCGACCGCGCCTACGCAAACCTGCGCGCCGCGCTGCTGGGCGAGAAGCCACAGGACCTGGTGAATGCGCAGGTGTGGAAGGGCTGAGCCGCCCTTTTGATGATCGTTCCCACGGTCCCCGTGGGAATGCCGCTCCAGGCGCTCCGCGCCATTTGAGCGGGAATGACGCGGAGCGTCACAGGCTGCATTCCCACGCGGAGCGCGGGAACGATCAGCTCTCTCAATCCAGTCTGTGATCGTTCCCACGGTCCCCGTGGGAACGCCGCTCCAGGCGCTCCGCGCCAGCCAGCCTCTCACGCCAGTTTCGCGCCCACCGGCACAATCACCCTCGGCTTCCTGAACACCAGCACGTTCCCGGCCATCACCAACACCAGCCCCATCAGCGCGGGGGCGGTCCATTGGTAGCCTTCGGCAAATGCCGACACATTTAACGCCACCACCGGAAACAGCACCGTGCAATACGCCGCGCGCTCCGGGCCCATGCGGCCGACCAGGGTGAGATAGGCGGTAAAGCCAATCACCGATCCCGGCACCACCAGATACAACAGCGAGCCGATGTATCGCGCGTTCCACTCAAACCCGAACGGCGTGCCGCTCAGCAGGCAATACACGCACAGCATCGTCGCGCCATACAGCATGCCGTAGGCATTGGTGGTCAGCGGACGCAGGCCGGCCTTCTGTTGCAGGCTGGACAGCATATTCCCCGCCGAGAAGCACAGCGTGCCGAGCAGGGTCAACGCCAGGCCGATCATGGTTTCGCGGCTGGCACTGTGCCCGGCCAACTCCGGCCAGAACAGGCACGCCAGCCCCATCAGCCCCAGCGTGCCGCCCAACACGACGTTGCGCGCGATTTGCTGCTTGAAAAAGATTCGGGCGTTGAGCGCGTTCCACAATGTCGCAGTGGAAAAAACCACCGCCACCAGACCGGTCGGAATCCACTGGCTGGCGGTGTAGAAGCACATGAAATTTACGCAGAACAGGCACAGCCCTTGCGCCAGGCAGATGAGCTGCCCGCGGCGATTGACCTTCTGCAGTTTCCCGGTCGCCAGCAACAAGGCGAAGATGATGAGCGCCGCGAGGCCAAAGCGGTAGACGATCGACACCGGAATGGCGACCTCGCCCAGTTGCAGTTTCAAGGCGATCCAGGTCGTGCCCCAAATCAAAACGGTCAGCAGATACAAAGTGATGTTCATGTCGGGCTCCCCAGTGAAGCCTCAGTCTGGCGGCGCGGGTCTGCGCTCACTTGCAGAAACTTGCGCATTTGATCGTTACTCTGCTGGCAGGGGCCAGCGCTCGGAGTAGGATGCGAGGCGCAGAGGAGCTCCCATGTCGTCACTCGAAACCATCCAGGTTTTTCAATCCCTGAACAGCTCGCCCCACGCGCAGCTGGAGAAGTGCGCGCCCCTGGGTGACGGGGTGATGGCGGCGCTGTGGAACAACCGCCACGACGCGCAGAACTACCACGCGCCGACCCACCACACGTTGTCGTGCTACATCGATGGCGGCACCGGGACCTTCCGCCGCGATCGGCCGGACAGGAAAGGCGCCCCGGACAAGATCTGCACGCTGCCAGCCGGCCATCAGTCCTCCTGGGTGGTGAACGGTGAAATCCGTCTGGCGCATTTGTATATCAGCCCCGAACAGTTCGCCCTCAACTGCGTCACGCTGCTAGATCGCGAGCCCCGCCAGCTGGCGTTGCAGGAGCACACGTTTCTGGATGATCCGCTACAGGCCGAGCGCTTTCATCGCCTGATCCGCATGGACTGGAGCGAGCCCGGCGAACGCATGCTCACCAGCAGCCTGGCCCATGAGCTGCTCGATCACATGGTCCTGCGCCAGGTGGGGCTGCGCGAAGGCTTGCGCTTGAAAGGCGGACTGGCGCCGCACTTGCGCCGTCAGTTGGTGGAGTTTATCGAGCAGAATATGGCCGATCCCTTGAGCCTCGGCCAGTTGGCGGGCCTGTGCGCGCTGTCGGAATACCACTTCGCGCGGATGTTCCGCGAAAGCTTCGGCCTGCCGCCCCATCAATACCTGCTCGCTCGACGCCTCAACCGCGCCCGGGAACTGCTGCGCTCGACGCACAAGCCGTTTGGCGAGATCGCCCTGGAATGCGGCTTCGCGAGTGCCAGCCACTTCAGCAACCGGTTCAAACAGTCAGTCGGCGCAACGGCGGGCGAGTACCGGGCTGCGTTTCAGTAAATGCTCTTCGAGTGTCACTCATATTTAACGGGGCAGACCCATATCAAACTGTAGGAGTGAGCTTGCTCGCGAAGGGGCCCGTACCCCCAATCATTTTTCATGGGCTGAAACAAAGCCTTCGCGAGCAAGCTCACTCCTACAGGGTCAAGCGTCTACCGGCATAAACGGGGCAGTCTGTAACGGCTTAAAACTCCAGCGTCGTCGCCATTACCACCTGCCGCGAATCCCCCAGCGACACGAAATAACGGCTCACCGCCGAGCTGTAATAGGTGCGATCGAACAGGTTTTTCACGTTCAGCTGAAACTTCACTTTCTGCCCGTCCAGACGGGTTTCGTAGGTCGCGAAGGCATCGGCGACGGTGTAGCCCGGCAGATCAAAATCGTTGTCCGGATTGCCCGCGCGTTCGCCGACGTAATGGGCGCCCGCTCCCGCCCGAAGCCGGCTGGCGCCCAACACCGCGCCAAAGTCGTACACCGCCGAGAACGAACCGCTGTGCCGGGGCACGTTCTGCAAGCGGTTGCCCTTCAGGGTCGGGTCTGCAACCACCCAAGCGTCGGTGAAGGCGTAGCCGCCAATCAGGCTCCAGCGTTCTGACAGCTGCCCGCTCACGTCCAGCTCCAGACCCCGCGAGCGCACCTGACCCGCCGTGGTGTACACCGTATTCGCCGTCAGTGAGTCGAAATTCGCCACCAGCACATTGCGTTTTCTGATGTCGAACAGCGCCAGCGTCGCACTGATGCCATCGGAGGAATCCCACTTGGCACCCAGCTCCCACGCTTTCGATTCTTCGGGCAGCGTTGCCGAATCCAGCACGGTGCCGCCCGCCAGGGTGGCGATGCTGGAGTTGGGCTTGAACGCCTCGGTGTAGCTGCCATACAACGACAGCTCGTCGCTGTAGCGGTAAACGAGGCCCGCTCGCGGAATCCACTTTTGCCCGTTCAAATCGGTGTTGCGCGTGAACGGCGAGCCTTTGCCAGCCTGCTGATCGAACACTTGATAACGCGCGCCCGCGACGAAAATCCAGCGATCGGTGAGGTGCACGGAGTCCTGAGCAAACACCGAGTCGCTGCGCAGGATGTCGAGCTGATGGCTGTCCGCCGCACTGACCTGAGTGCCCTCCGCTTCCTGGCCATACACCGGATTCACGTAGCTGAACGTGCCCTGGCTTTTCTGGCGGATCAGTTCACCCCGCGCGATTTTGCGGTATTCGTCGTCGACGCCAATAAGCACCTCGTGTCGCAAGCCGGCCAACGAGGTGTCGCCGCTCAACGTTAGCGTGGTGAAGCGATCGGTGCTCAGGGCGCTGCCGGTGCCGTCGATGGAGCGGGTCAGTGTGCCGGTTGCCGGGGCGACGGCGGTCACGCGCACTTGGCTGGCGTCGTAGGTCTCGCGGTTGTAGCTGTAACCAAGGTGGCCTTTCCAGGCGTCGTCGAAGGTGTGGTCGACGTCGAATCGATACAGGTCCGAACGCCCTTCCATGTTGTTGAAGGGCTCGTCCAGGCGCCGGGTCGCGGGGATGTCCAGCGGGTGATTGGTACGCGGGTCGATTGCCGTGCCGCGATCAAACGGTGAGAGAAATTCGCGATGCTCGAAGGACGCCAGCACTTCGGTGTCATCGCCGTACCAGGCAAGGGACGGCGCCACCAGCGACTCGCGGTGCACCCCGTAATTGCGCCAGTACTCTTCGTCTTCGTGGTCAACGATCAAGCGATACGCCAGACCGGTCGACGCCCCTTCAGCGCCATCAATCGCGCCGGTGCTATCGAACGTGCCGCCGCTGCCGTTCTTGCCTGCGCCGTAGCTTGAACCCCGAGCCGTGAAAGCGTTGGCCGACTGCAACTGTGGGCGCTTGCTGACCACGTTGATCACCCCGCCCGGGTCCTGAATGCCATACAGCAGCGACGCCGGCCCCTTGAGGACCTCAACGCGCTCGGCCGTCGCATTCAGGTTGCGGCCCTGCACCACCGGCATGCCGTCGCGCATGATCGAACCGTCCCGGTTGTCGCCAAAACCTCGCTTCATCAGCGTGTCTTGTGTGCTGCCGAGGGTATTGCCCTGGGTCACGCCACTCACGTTGGCCAGCGCATCGTCGAGGTTGCGCGGCACCTGATCGCTCAGCGCTTGCGCCGGAACCACGCTCACCGCCTGGGGGTTTTCCAGCGACGGCGTTGCGCTGCGCATCACCGATGTCACAGCAGGCGGCTGATAGTTGTAGGAGCGCGTGGAATCGATCTGCGTCTCGCCAAGGGTGACCGCACCGTCAGCGGGCCGGGCTTGCAGCGTGAAGGTGTCGTCAGTGGCACGGCGGAACGTGAGGCCGGACGTGCTCAACAGTACGCCCAACGCCTGTTCCGCACTGAACGATCCCATCAACGCCGGGGCATCGACCGCGTAGGGCGCATCCTGGGTGTAAATCACGCCCAGCCCTGTCACTCGACTGAAATCCATCAACGCCTGGGGCAGCGGTTTGGCCGGGATCGAAAAGTCGTAGGCCGGCGCGGCTGCCTGAGCGCACGCGCTCCACACCGCTACCACCGATAAGCCGAACCCACTTCTCACATCGATTAACCCCGCTTGACTGCGATACATGTCAACAGCTCGCCTGCGATCAACGGATCACAATGACCCGCCCGAACGCTTCGTACTGCTGGAAACCAACGACGGATTTCAACGCGGCCATCACGGCCTGTGGATCGCGACTGGGGAAGCTGCCGCTGACGGTCTTCGCGGCCAGTTGATCGTTAAGCAAAATGATCCGGCCCGGGTAATACCGGTTCAGGTCGTTGATCACATCGGCGAGGGGCGTGCGGGCGTAATTGAGCCAGCCCTGACGCCAGGCCAACTGGCTTTCGCTGTCGACAGACTGCGGAGCGCCGGTTCGCTCACGGTCATAACGGGCCTGCTGACCTGCCGTCAGGATCTGCTGCGGCGCATCGGCGGCGGCCTTCACACCAACCCGCCCGGAAAGCACAGTGACTTGCGCGCCGGCAGGTTGCAGGCGCACCTCGAACTGCGTGCCCAGCACCTGGGTTTCGCCGCGTCCGCCATCGACCACAAACGGCTTGCCAGTGTGGGTAACCTGGAAAAATGCGGCGCCACGGCGCAACTCGACATGCCGTTCTCCATCGTCAAAATGCACGTCGATCGCGCTGTCGGCGTCCATCGTTACCTGCGACCCGTCTTCCAGGATCAACGTGCGGACCTGCCCCGGTGCCGATACATAATCGGCGCCCAGATCATCTGCCCAGCGCTGCGGATTCCATCCCATCGCGACGCTCACCATCAGCACCAGGCACGCCGCCATCGCCAGCGCCGCTCCCCCGTGCGGCAGCTTTCGCGCGGTAGGCGTGTCCATTTTTCGCAATAAGGCATCGAGCGCGGCGGCGTCCTCGCCGGCCAGTGTGGTGGCAGGCTCCTCACTGAGTTCCCACAGCACTTGTGCCTGAGCGTAGGCCTCGGCATGGGCAGGATCGGCGTGCAGCCAGCGGCTGAAACGCGCCTGATCGGCAATCGTGGGTTGGTTGTGCAAGACACTGAGCCAACTCAGGGCCACGGCGTGGTGATCGGCATTCGAATCAGCATTCGGATCAGGAAAGGCCTTCATGGACGACCACCTCCGGATCTCCGGACAAAGGGCACAACCCGATGGACGTCCTGATTGACACTCGCCTTGCAGGCTTGCAGGGCGCGCATCATGTGTTTCTCCACCGCACTCTGCGAAAGCTCCATGGCCTTGGCGATTTCGGCGTATTTGCGCCCGTGGATACGGTTGAGCAGGAAGATCTGCCGGGTTTTTTCCGGCAATCCGCGCAATGCCGTTTCGATGTGGCGCAGATCATTTCTCGCCTCCAGCGCCGCCTGGGGTTCGTCAGTCTCGGGCCGATGCGCATCAGGCAGCAGATCCTCGCTGAGCCGGGCGCGGCTGCTCTCATTGCGCAGGTGGTCAATGGCGATATTGCCGGCGCAGCGCAGCAGGTACGTGTTGAGCTCCTCGACCTGCACCAGCGGACGCCGCCAGAACCTGAGAAACAGGTCCTGGACCAGGTCAGCCGCTGTCGCCCGGCAACCCACTCTTCGGCTGACCAGCGCCTCCATTTGAGGACGCTGGGACAGAAACACCTCCAGAAACCGCGCGCGCGCAGCCTTGGGCGCCTCGTGGTCGAGGTCCTGACACGCTGAGTTCGAGGACGGAGGTGGATCGATCATAGTTAAGGCACGAGGTTGAGGGAGGATGCGAGGCGCGATATTAATGATAAATATTCTCATGCGCAAAAGATGTCCGACGAATCTCGCAACAAATCTGCAGTGGCTGAAATCAGGCGGTGAAAAGGCGCAGCCCAGCAAAACTGGACTTGCCGGTCGAGTTCCCGCATCGGCGAAATATATTCTCGGTTCCAAGGGGTTGAATTGTTCGTGGATCGGCGCCAACACTGTGAATGAGGGCAGACGAAAAACACCTCGTCCAGACTCTCCCGAGCAAGCCAAAGTAAGGGAAGAACTATGCAAATCCAGGTCAACAGCGATAACCACATCGAAAACAGCGTCCGTCTGGAGGAGTGGGTACGAACCACGGTTGAAACTACGCTCGAACGATACGAAGAGGATCTCACCCGCGTTGAAGTCCACATCAACGACGAGAATGGCGACAAGCCCGGCCCCCATGACATCCGTTGCCAGATGGAAGCCCGGCCAAAAGGACACCAACCTATTTCCGTGACCCACAAAGCCGATTCGATCGATCAGGCAGTGGATGGCGCAGCGGTCAAACTGGACCACGCCCTGGAACATCTTTTCGGAAAACTGCGCGGCAACAAACGCGGCGCGGCTCCGGTGATTGCAAGCGATCTGGACGACGAGCCCGTCAGCGCCGATGCGTTGCTCGAAGAAGAATTTCTCGAGAAGGATGACGCATTGCACGGCTGATGCAGCAGCCTTGAGACACTCAACTGCTGAACGAGGGGCGGGCCGGGAAACGGGCCCGCCCCTTTTTTTGCGCGTTCATTAAGTCCCAAGGGATCGACTGAAGAGCCGCGCCAAACACGCGGCAAGTTCACTCGCCAAACTTACGCACACAAAGAACGCATGGGGCGCGCTAATGGTGCTGGCCGGGAATTGGTCAAGCAGTTGGCCAGTACAATTTGGACACCGGAACCGTGATCTGCTTCTCGATTCAGCGCACCACGGTCCACCTGTTGGGCGCATTTGCACCTTTCGTCCCTTGTGGCCCAAACCCTGCAAGCTTTGTATCGTCGAGCTTACACCACACCTGTAAGCCGCAAGCCTGATGGCTTCCGGCTGAGTGACTCGCTCAATGAGACGACGTTTCAACGGACCACTCAGGGATAACACCGCGACTTCAGCGAGAGCGGCCAGGGCAGGAATCATTAACCGTTGATCGACTTCGAGAACTAAAGGGATTCACCCCCAGTCAATTCATGCAGATCGTTAATAGGTAACAGGCCATGGATAACCCTTTTCAACAGATCACCGATGCTTTCCATCCCGACTATCGGGTCAATCTGAGTATTCAGGGCCTCGACGGGACCATCATGCTGACCCTGTCGAATGAGTCAGGCGTCGTCGCCAAACGCTTGCTCAGTGCCGAGCAACGCAACTCGCCCAAGCGGTTACGTCGTTTGATCGAAAGCATCCAGTTCGGCATCGCCATTGAACAGGGCCACAGCGCCATCAAGATCCTCGCGGCCATGACCGACGGCGACCTCAAGCAACTCTCGCCGCCGCCCACCCGAACCAGCTTCCTCAGCCGTCCGCAGCCGACTGCCGGTCTCTGATGACTTGATGCCCATGGTATGAGGCGACACCTATCGCCTCTCCAGCGCAACCTCTTCGGGGCGTCATTCCCGATGCGCTTTGCTCCCCGCCGACGATCGCCAACTTCCTGTAATTCCCGCCGATTCAGCCCCCAGACAGAAAGCACCTGTTACAACAAACCTGTAGCAAGCCGGCTGCCCCGTTACACAACAAGACGGCGAGCAGCAGAGTCTGGACAAGTCTGAGGTGACGATATGTCTCTACGATACATAGCGCTGATTGGCGCGCTGGCGCTCGCGACCGGCTGCGTGGAAGAAAGAGTGGTGCACGAGCGGCGAGTGGTCGACCGACCCGCGCCGCGGGCCGAATACGTCGAAGTCGTCGCCCCGCAAGCGCCGCCCGTGCGCGTCATCGAAGAAGAACCCGCCCCGCGCCAGGGCTATGTCTGGTCCCGCGGCTACTGGCGCTGGAACGGCAACCGCTACGTCGCCGAGCACGGCCACTGGGAAGCGGTACGGCCGGGCTATCGCTATCAACATCCGTACTGGGAAAGCCGGGGCGATGGCTGGCATTACCATGTTGGGGTGTGGGTGAACTGACTGTTCTTCGCACATGAAAATGCCCCGTTGAGACGGGGCATTTTTTATGGATTTGCTGGTGGATAGCTCATCGAAAGCAGTTCATTGGTTGCAAGCAATGGTCTCCAGGGCGCGCTGAGGCTTTCCTAAGCAGAGTCGCACCAACCTCAGCATTTGGGCAATATCACGGGAATTGCGACCAGGCAGATGACGGCGGTCAGCTAAAGTCTGCAGCAAAGCGAAATCGGCAATCAGGACTGATTATGGATATTCAAGCGTTAAGACAAGCCGCCATAGAACTGCGGAAACAACTGGAACTGTATAAAGAAAAAGAGCCAGCGGCACTGGCCTTGTACGGACAAATGGAGCATTTGATATCCGCCGCCGAACGAGGTGAGATCACTAGCCAAGTCGAAGCACGAGACATACCAGGCCATCGAATTATGGATGAATCAAACCTCCGAAAATATCGAGATCTTTCTGAAGCTTACAGCAATTTTTATGTCGAACTTATCGAAGGTCGCGGCTCGGATACGCTCAAGATGATGGAAGAAATCATAAAAAAGGCCAGGAAGTAATCCCAGCCCGTCTGGTAATGCGTATGGGTGGGAAACGCCGTCGCCACGCCCCTGTCCCCAGTCCTCGGCGTTGGCCGCTAAACGCATACATACCAAAAGCCAAGACCTATGCCGGGCAAACGGTAGATGAGTCCTAAACAATAAGGACTCATCCCATCCCTACTCCACTTTCTCCTGCACCGACGGATACCTCGACGAGGAATACCTCACCACCAGAATCGAGAACGCCAGCAACAGCACGCCGCCGCAGACATAAATGATCCCCAAATCCGGCGCTTTGTGATGCGACACGTCGCTGATCAGCAAGCGAATCAAAGCGGTCACCCCGATGTAGAGCAAGAAGCGCAGCGGCATGTGGTTGGTCTTGAAATAAATCCCGACCATCGCGCCCAACTCGAGGTAGATGAACAACAGCAAAATATCATCTACGGCGATGTACTCCTGCCCAAGCATGCCGATGAAGGCTTTAATCGCGGCGTAGGCGGTCACCGCCCCAATACCGAACAGCGCCAGATAATGAAACGCTTCAACGGCCAGATTGCCCAGGCTGTTGGCGCCGCCATGAAGCTTCGCCCGCATTCGATCTGCCCATCTCACACCCGCCATCCCTCACCTCCCCTGACCAAAACAAAAGTGTTCATAACGAGCGCTGCGATTGAGCGCAGCAGTGGATCTGTCGACGCAGGGCTATGACCGCATTGATGTTCACGATGTACTTCCTTGGGTGACCTGGACCGGATGATGCTCTACGCGCATGACGGTTTGCTCGTGCGCAGCCTGGTTGCAGGCGAGCATTAATAGGGCCATCGGCTAAGGTTGAGAACGTGACCAGATGTCGCAAGGCCGCGACTGGCAAAAAAAGTGAGCGCGCACCCCCTACCCAAGCTGCGGCGATTCACCTATGCTGCGCACTGTATAAATACACAGTAAAAAGACGGAGTACGCTGTCTTTGCATCATCCGTCGGCCGAAGCGTTGAGCGCCCGGGCTGATCCCTTACAACTCTGGAAATGACGACGAGGCCAACAATGGCTGTTGAAACCCTTTACCGCAGTACCCGTGATTTGGAGACTACGTTCGTGGACCGCAAACTCGCCGATGCCCATGATCAGATGCTGGAACTGGCCGAACTGCTCACCGATGTGCTGATGAAGAACGTCGACGGCCTCTCCGAAAAACACGCAGAAGATGCCAGCATTTTCATGGCGAAAAACCGCGCCGTTTTCGCTGCCGCGTTCAAGAGCAATGCGCTGGCCCTCAACGAGTTCGCACCCGCGGCCGAGCCGGCAGAGTAATCAGGCCCGCGACTTCGGCTTCAGCCAGCTGAAGGCAGGCTTGCCACCATAGCGATTCAGTCCATGTCCAGCAGCCGCTCTGCCAGCTCATCTGCAACCCGCGCGGGTGAGCGCTTTTCAGCTTGCGCATGGGCGAACACCTCGGTCAGCCGCGTGCCGATCTGAGACAGATGCGCGGTGATGTTGCCCGGGCTTTGCCCCTGATGATGCAGCGCGACATAAATCAGGCCGCCGGAATTGATCACGTAATCCGGCGCATACAGAATGCCGCGTGCTTCCAGTTGGTCGGCGATCGCAGCGCAGCTCAGTTGGTTGTTGGCACCACCCGCGACGGCGGCGCAACGCAACTTGGTGACACTGTGGCTGTTGAGCACGCCTCCCAGCCCGCACGGCGCAAGGATGTCGCAAGGCGTGCTGAGGAGCGCTTCGCTGGCAATCGGTTTGGCGCTCAATTGCTCCATGGCGAGCTGCACCTTGCCGCTGTCCAGGTCTGCAACCAACAACTCGGCGCCCGCTGCGTGCAGCTGTTCCGCAAGCGCATAACCCACATGCCCCAGTCCCTGAATGGCCACGCGCAAACCTTCGAGGTTGTCGCTGCCCAGTCTTGCCATGGCTGTGGTGCGAATCCCGGCGTACAAACCCAGCGCGGTGTGCGCTGACGGATCGCCGACCGCCGTGGTGCTGGTGACATGCTGGGTGGATTGGGCAATGCAGTCCATGTCTTCCCTTGAAGTGCCGCTGTCCATGGCCGTGACATAACGTCCGTCGAGGGTCTGCACGAACCGCCCGAAGGCCTCGAACAAGGCAGCCCGATCAGGCACGTGGGCCGGACGCATGATCACGGCCGTTCCACCGCCCAGTGACAACCCTGCAAGCACGGCTTTGTAGCTCATGTTCCGTGCCAGCTGAATGGCGTCCTCGATGGCGCTCTCTTCATTTGGATAGGAGAGGTAGCGACAGCCTCCCATCGCCGGACCTTTCTGGCTGCTGTGGATCGCGATCACGGCCTTCAGGCCGGTGCGCGGCTCAACCATCATGTGCAGTGACTGCACGCGAGAGCTTTGCATGAGTGCGAACATGGGCACTGCTCCGCTTTTTCGTACTGGCGAGTATAGGCGCTGATTGAAAAAAAGAAGGCCGGCCCCGGGCGGATCCGGACGAAGGACTGCCGTTGGCCACGCGGGATGAATCATCGCTGGACGAAGGCCGCGGCCAAGGCTAAAACAGAGTCATCCTGTAGTTCTTCTCAGCCGTCTTATCCTGCCGGAGAAGTCGATGAATCCGCGCCAGCAATGCATTGCCTGTCTAGAACGTAACCCGCCGTCTACCTTCGAAGCCGCTTCGTGGATCGCCACAGAGCACGACGGGCAAGTTGATTTTCAGGTTATCCGCGACCAGCTCACCGCTCTGGAACGCATCGTCAGCACCTCGCTTCCTTTGTTGCCGGCCGCAGAGCTTGCCCAGCCGTTGCTGCGGCAACTGGCGGCGCTGGGGTTCCAGCAGGACGATGCCGCTCAGCCCAAACCCCAGGCTGCCTTGATTCACAAAGTGCTTGAACGTCGTCGCGGCCAGCCGCTGGGCCTGGCGCTCATTGCCCTGGAGATCGCACGGCGTCTGGAAATCCCCCTCGAGGGCGTTAACTTTCCCGGACACTTTTTGCTGCGTGTGCCCGGTGCCGACCATACGCTTGACCCTTGCGGCGGGCGCAGGCTCTATCCGAAAGACTGCCGGGAATTGTTGCTGCGCCAGTTCGGCGCGGACATGCCGCTCAAGGCCGAGCACATGAAAATGGCGACGCCAGCGGCGGTGCTGCAGCGCCTGTCGCGAAACCTGCGGTACCTGCATCAGCTAAACGACGACTTGATCGCCGCACTCAAAGACGCGACCCGCGTGATGGAACTGGGCCAGGCCAACACCAGCGATTACCTCGCTCGTGCCAGCCTGTATCAGCATCTGGAATGTCCGCAGGCCGAACGGTTCGACCTGGAGCATGCATTGATGTTGAGTGATGACCCGGTTCAACGGATGCGGCTCACTCAGCGACTGGTTCAGCTGCCCGGCATGGGCGCGCTGCACTGAACATCAGGAACGCGCCAGCGAGCCGGTGGTGTTTTTCGCCTTTTCCAGCTGCTTCAACTTCTCGGCCTTGCGGATCGATCGTACCTGCCGGCCCGCCTTGAATGCACCGAAAGCCGCTTTGGCGAAATAGCCCCGCGCCCGCGCTCGGTCGCCATCCTGGTAAGCCTGAACGCCGCGATACAGATCCACCGAAGCGTGAAGGGCCGTCCACACCAGTTTAGTCATCGGGTTAAGGTCAGCCAGATAGCCGCCGTATTTACGTATGAAGGTATACGTGTTGAGCAAGCGCCGTTCGGCAACGCTTTCGGTTTGCGCATCGATATCAACGATCAAGTGCTGCACGGCGATACCGTGCAGCCCTTCCAGGCTTCTGATCGGAGTTGAATAGCCGACCGTATACGGCTTGCCGTCTACCTCCGGTGACATCTCAAGCTTTTGCATGAGCGTGCCAATGATGCGCTGGGCTCTGTAAGGGACCCGGTCGTAGTAATAACGACTCATACCTGGCCGGGCGACGGATCGCACGACGTCCTCTTCCTGACGGAACAGGTGGCCGTCCGGCGCCCCGGGGGTGTAAACCCATGCTCCCAGACGAGCATTGTCCTTGTCCGGTCTGAAGACGTAGATACCGGCAAAGGTTTTCTGCTCCATCATCAGGATATGGAGAGTCCCGGGCGTTTGAGCAGTATTTCCGACAATGCTGGTGTCCAGGCTTGCGGCCATTCTGACCAGCCACATGTACTGATCGGGCGTCAGCCGGCCTGCGATGTACTCGTTCAGCGCATCACGGCGCAGCTCATAATGTGTCTTGCGCGCGAACAGGGCGCGAACTCTGGGTGGCGGGGAGTTGGTCAGCCCTTGGGTATGCCGGCGCAACGCGGTGATGTACTTGTCGGCGTAATTGGACCCACGGATCATCTCATCCACGAACGCACCCGAAAGCGCGGACACATCCTGACCAATGGAGGAGTACACCGGCGCATCGGGGGCGAACGCGTAGTCTTCTTCCGAATACCCCACCATGAACAGGTCGGTCAGGCACCGGAGCGTTGTGTACCGCCCAAAATCCGGCTCCCCATCGCCCGTGCTGCCTTCCAGATCAAAAAACACCGTGTCCGGGTCGATGCGTCCCGGCACCCCCGAGGCTTTCAGATGCTTGTCGATCAAGCGCTCGCACTCCTGACGAGCAGCGGCGCGCCATGGCATGACGCCGAAACTGTCATAGGCTTTCTGCAGTGCCGAGATCCGCTGCTCCAACACCACGGCCGCCATCCGATCCTTCCGGGTGATGTGGGGCGCACGGGTGCTGGAGACGAATCGATTACGGCTCAACATCTGCTCGATCTTGTAGTGACTCAAGCTCGACAACGCCCCGTTGAACGAGGAAGCGTCGACGGTGACGAACAGCACACTGTCAACATTCCAGGCTGAAGGCTTCAACCGAAGGCTTTCAATGTAGGGCACCACGTGCTGATCAGCGTTGACCACGGTCTGATCCAGCAAATACTGGGCCCCGCGAGCAGTGGCCGTCCAGCCGCCGACTTCAAACGACAACTTGCGCCAGCTGTCGAAATCGAACATGTCGCGCCCACTCGGATGCCCCGGGGCGTAGAGCACATAAAAGGCGTCATCGCCGTTGGTCTCCCTGATGACCACAGCATCTTCCAGTCTGCGGTCGCCACCCTTGAGGTACAGGCCACCGACACTTAATGCGCGGGTACTGCCAAAGCTCGACTGCGCTCGCTCGATCAACGCCAGACCACGATCGGAAAGATGACCCTGGAGCTTTGCCGCCCACGCACTCAATGCAATGGTGCTGGCACGTAGTGCTGCCATGGCGTCCAGTGTGGCCTGCTCGCGATAACGGTGCTCCAGCTCGCTTTCGAAGCGTTGTTTCAGATCAAGGTCTTTCAGCAAACGACAGATGAAGTCGAAGTCCAGTCGCGGGTGTGAATAAGCGGGATCAACCTCGACACCGGGGCTAAATTGCTGATCGAGCTCCGGCAAGCCATCAAGGGCAAACCCTAACAATGTATGGGTGTACACAGCATTGAGCGGCCCGCTGGCGAACGCCATTTCGTCCGGCAGATTAATCGTCACTTTCGCCGGATCGAGGGTAAAGCCCAGATGCTTCATCAGATAAGCAGCGATTTCGCTGCGAGCGTAGATTTCGGGCGACTCGGTGCCGGCCATCTGCGCCTGCATGATCGCCTCACATCGTGACTGCTCGGCGGCGAGTGTGTCGTAACGATGACGATCTTCAGGGGCCGCGAACCGGATTCCATCGGGCAGACGTCGCTCCTGGATGATCGCCAGCAGCTCAAGGTAGCGGACGTTAAGGGCCTCATCCAGGTCATCAAGGCGGCTGGCATCATCGAACATTTGCAGCCGTGCCTGGGGTTCGGCATCTATCGATGGCGCGTAGGCGAGCAGGTGGTTGAGATCGCCCAGCTGTTTTTCACGCAAGCGAGTTATCCAGTGGCTCGCGGGCTTTTCTTTGAGCAGCGAGTACTCCACCTGCAACGCGCCCGCCGGCGTGCTTTCCAGCGACGCCTGATCTTCAAGGGACAGGCACCCTGCCAGCATATACCGAGTGGAATCCTGCTCAAGACGGTGCATCAGCGCCGCGCTCATTGCACTGACTGTGGCGAACTTCTCCACCCCGGCCGCCGGGCTGAACAGGTAGACGCCCGCATGACTGCCATCGTCAGTCAGCGGCATGGCATCGACATCGTCCGCAGTCGCTGCGTAAACCCCTGCAAGGGGCAGCAGTGTGCCTTGTGAGGTGCGCAACGACAGGGCATAGCGACCCTTGGCCTCGGTGTCCCCGACAACGCGCGATAGACGTGTTTCGTCTTGAGCATCCAGCTCGCCGCGGCCCACGGCCAATCGAATGGAGTGCCCGTAAACCCAGGACTGCAGCGTCGCGAAGACCTCCTTGCGTGTACCGCTAACGGCACTCTCGCCGGGTATGGATTTGAACGTCGGCTCATCCACTTCCCAATACGCATTGAGGTTGAACTTCAAAATACCAGGCAGTTGAGTGATCAGGTCCTCGCACATTGCTCTGAACGCGCCAATGCCAAACCCCGGCAACGTATAGGCGACATGGGAGGAGTCTTTACGCGTAGAGAGAACGGCCTTTGGGTCATCCAGGTAAACCCTGTCTCCGATGAGGGCGTGCAGCAGGGCATCGGTCAGACACCGCGGGGCGGGATCGGCCTCTCCGGCATGCTCCCTGTGAATGAAGAGCGCGTCAGGGTTAGGGAATGGCCTGAGTTGGCGAAGTTGCTCGACCAGCAACTGCCTGGCAGCCTCGCGCAGTGTGGGGGCGTGACGCAGATGCGAAACGATCAACGCTGACAGCTCGGCCTCGTTATTGGCGTGATCGAGCAACGAGCCCGGGTTGGGGCGGGGATGATTGTTGAAAATATGATCAGTCATCTTTACAGCTCCATGATGACCGCCCGCGCCACCCAGGCATCCAGCCAAAGTGTGAAATACGTGAGCAGTCCAAAAGAGCTGTTATTAAAAGTGCTGCATCGCTCACCGATGGAATAACTATTGATGCCATGAGGCAACCTGCGCCGACGAGCTATGCAGGAAAAAGCGTCATTCGCTGATAATCCGCCGCGCACTCCTACTGTTGCTGTGGCTGTAACACTGCTTGTCAAAAAGCCAACTGTTTCAGTAACAGTAAACCCCTTAACCTTCGCGCCATCTGAGCACAGCCCCCAAGGCCTTCGCAGGAGCGCTGTTTTTGCACGGACTGGATGTGCTCGCCCATCGTCCCCGACGTTGTGTTTTGAAGCTCCTGGATTCAACGTCTTATTTTGGCCGCTGCGATTGCAGCGGCTTTTTTTTGTGTTGACGGGTCGGGGCACAAAGGAAGGCTTAGGCGCGGATGTTCACCAGCGATCGTTCGCGTGGCGTGTTTGCATACTCGGCAAGCGCCATCACCACAGCAATGACTGTCTTCAGTTCGACCAGCCCACCTTTGGCCACATCATTTTCCTGGGTCATCAGGTCATGAAGCGCGCCCAACTCCTTCTCGAAAAAGGCATAAGCATTTACTTCGCGCTCCATGTTGATTTCTTTTCCATCGGCGTCGAATTCGATATTGATGCTGGACATCGCATCAACAAGTCCTTCATCGATGAGTCCGCGCTCCGCCAAGACCGCACCGATCTCCCTCAACTGCTTGTTGTTGGTCCGGGTAGGATCGAACCCGGCGATATCAAGATTAAACCCTTGTAATTTCTTGATGTTGGAAAGACTTTCATCTGCCCAGTACTGTCGGACTTTTTGTTTGACTGCCTGCTCTTCGGTACTTAGCCCGGAGCTGGCCTCGAAGCGTTTGTAGGGCGCGGCCATATACACACTCAGCCGCTCTTGCACCTTACTCAAATTGCCAATCATAAAACCTCCTGAAAATCGCTTGATCCTCAGGAGTGTCGGGCGACCTCTGGCGGGGTTGAGGCTGAAAAAGTGAAGACGGAATCATTGCCTGATTCAAAGACCGTTCCCACATCGCCGCAAGTAAGCCTCCTACAAAAACGGCCCGTTCGATCACCCGAACTGGCCGCTGCTTGATCGAACACGGATCAGCCAAATGTCTGCAAGTTCGCCATCATTTCCTTGAGCGCTTCGACGTTGTCAGCCGGGTGTACCGCATCGCTGAAGTCACTGATCGTTTGCCACTGCGCCGCGACGTCCTCCGGTGAAAAGCCTGCGTGTGGGTCGAAGCCGGCGCCAAGACTGCGTTCCCAGCGGACTTTGCCGATCCAGCCGCCACCCACTTCATACAGGCCGGCGCTGTCCTGGCACTGCTCGCTGCCCAGATACACCACAAGCGGGCTGACCAACTCGGGCTTGAGCAGCTCGAACACGCTGGCCGGGATCAGGCCTTCGGTCATGCGGGTGCCGCCGGTCGGGGCGATGGCGTTGACGAGGATGTTGTTTTTGCGCCCTTCAACCGCGAGCGTGCGCGTCAGACCGTAAAGGCCGAGCTTGGCCATGCCGTAGTTGGCCTGACCGAAGTTGCCGTAGATGCCGGAAGTGGACGAGGTGAAGATGATGCGGCCGTAGTTCTGGTCCCGTAAATGGGGCCAGGCGGCGTGGGTGACTTTGTAGGCGCCTTCGACATGGACGCGGTAAACCAGATCCCAGTCGGCGTCTTCCATTTTGGCAAAGCTTTTGTCGCGCAGGATGCCGGCGTTGTTGACCACGACGTCGACGCGGCCGAAGGCATCGAGAGCGTTCTGGACGATCTTGTCGCCGTCGGTGACCGAATCATGATTGGCAACCGCCTCGCCGCCTGCTTCACGAATTTCCGCAACCACCCGATCCGCCGCCGAGGCATTGGCGCCTTCGCCATGGGCGGAGCCGCCAAGGTCGTTGACGATCACCCGCGCGCCGTGTTGCGCGAACAACAATGCGTGAGCTCGCCCCAGTCCGCCGCCCGCTCCGGTGACGATCACCACTTTGTCTTCGAAACGCACGGACTCGCTCATGTTGCTCTCCTCAATGATGAAGCCGGCTCTGCACTCGCTGCCCTTGACTCATCAGGAGCCACCAGGTGTCAGCGAAAGCAGGAGCGGGCGTGATGTCATTGAGTGTCAACGACTCGGAGCAGGCTCACAATCAACACGGGACACGCTGAATAGTGGTCGATAACGTCAAGGGATGGCTTGGTCGTTTCCCGGTTCCACCACCGAGCCGTTAACGGGAGGTCGCGGCGACGGTGTCGTCAACCGCTTGGTCAGCTCCGAGCACGGGGCTCGCCGTTCAACCGTTCAGATGCCCGATAAACTCTGCCAGCCACGGCTCGGCATCACTTTCCGGGGTCACGGTTTCGCTGGCGTCCAGACGCAGCATCGCCTGCACCTCACGGATCCCCATCTCGCCGAACAGCTCTCGCATCAACTCGCCGCCCGCACAAAACGTATCGCCATAACTCGCGTCGCCCAACGCGATCACACCGCCAGGCAGCCCCCGCAATGCCGCAGGCAATACATCACGGATCTGGTGATAGAGCGGCTGAATGTTGTCCGGCAGCTCGCCCATCCCGGTGGTCGAGCTCACTGCCAGCAGGGCCTGGGGTGCAAAGGCTTGCAGATCGGCAAGGGTGGCGCGTGGATTGAACAGCACCTCGTGCCCTGCATCCTTGATGATCTGCTGGGCGTGGCGGGCGACCTCTTCAGCCGAGCCATACACCGAGCCCGCAATAATCGCGACTTTCATGGGTTAATCCTGTGACGGGTAAAATCGTGCGGCATTATGCCTCAGCTCGACGCGATGTCTTGGACTCCCGACCTTGAGCTGCCAAACGACATCTCAGGTGATGAGGGCGGCGTTGATGAAAATGAGTTTCAACGATGCTGCAAATCTCCTGTCCGATCTCTATTCGCTGGACTACCGTCAGATCAGCACTCCAATGCCGTCGGCGATCAGCCATACACCCGGCGGAAAGAGGTCGAGTTAAATGCCCAACGGGCGCAAGCTCGGCTGGAGAATGAAATCCTGAAGGGGTAACATCTTGCAACTGACGAACGGTCGCAACCTAAAAGTGAACCATCTGTCTGCTCTTTCAATAACCGGTTAATCGAGCCTGGCCATGCAGCGCGACAATATCCTCACGCCGGATGAACTGGAGTTCATCCAGAACATGCAGCACAACCCCACGCTGAATCTGGGCGACAAATCCAGCAGTCTGGTGGTGAACGGCGGCGTGCAGATTCAGGATCTGCTCACTCGTCTGGCGGCCCATGAGCAAGTCACGATCCAGGCCCAGTTCGATAATCAGCAAATGACCTTCCCGCTGCACCTCGTCGAAGACGAATTCCATGCACTGCATCTGGAGCTAGGCGCGCCGAGCATTTTCGAGGAAGGTCCGCGCATTCGCCCCTGGCGTCTTACGCTGCCTGAGCCGGTGCAGCTGGAGACCGAAAAGGGTTCGCTGACCGCACTCTGGGTTCATGAAATCTCGTTCAAGGGCATCCTGCTGGAGATGCGCAAGCAGACCAAGCCGCCGAAGTCCTTTGCCGCCTGGTTTACCCCCCAGGGCTATGCCCCAATCGCCTTGCGTGGCACCTTCGAACGTTTGAACCATCATGGTCTTGCGGCGTATCGGCTGAGTCAGAACAGCAAGGAAGACACTGAACGCCTGCGTCAGTACATTCTTCAGGAACACCGCAAGATTCACCCCTCGATGCACCTTTAGGATTGTCTGATCAGGCGATCCCCTGCGACACCCTCCCCCATCCGACAAACGCCGCTGGCTTTATCGCAGGTTTCAGGAATAATCCTTGCTTGCTTTTTCCAGTGAAGCTGACGCATCGCCACCACCCCGGCGCCGCGTCATGTGATTTCCCTACCCGGGAAGCTCACGTGTTTATCGGAGATACACAATGTCTACCTCACCCGTCACGCTGATGGTTGCCCGTCGCGTCGCCCATGGCCGCTATCAGGAACTGATGGCCTGGCTGCAAGAAGGCGAACAACTCGCTACAGACTTCCCCGGCTATCTAGGGTCAGGCGTCCTCGCGCCGCCGCCAGGGGATGACGAATTCCAGATTATTTTCCGCTTTGCCGATCAGGCCACCATGCACGCCTGGGAGCATTCTGCCTCCCGACGCTCCTGGCTGGTGCGCGGCAGTGGCCTGTTTGCCAAAAATTCCGTACACCGCGTGAGCGGCATCGACGGCTGGTTTGGCGCCGTCGGTCAGCGCCCGCCGCGCTGGAAGCAAGCCGTTGCCATCTGGCTGGCGTTCTTTCCGGTGTCGCTGATCTTCAACTTCGTGCTGGGGCCGCTGCTCAGTCAGCTGGATCTGTTCCCGCGCATCATGATCAGCACGTTGATCCTCACTCCGCTGATGGTGTTCTGGTTCATTCCGCTGTCGACCCATCTTCTGGCGGGCTGGCTGAACACCAACACGCCTGCGCAGGTCAGCGGCACTGAGCCGGTGTCCAACAGCTAGCGCTCAGCGACAAGCGCTTTCCCGATCCGGGCGCCGCCGACCTGCCTTGCAATGCCCGGTCTTTCGCCGACTCAAAAACATGTACAGCCCTGCGGTGTTGTACAAGAACCGACCGTTGGGGTAACTTTGCCCCACGGTCGTTTTCGATGGTGCACGCGAGCATCCACTGTTCGCCATTCAGCACCGACTCGCCCGACCTCTCTCCCCCGTTGATGAATGCGTGACGACCATGGCCTGCTCCCCTGCCCCTGTCTTGATCACTGGTGCCAGCCAGCGCGTCGGCCTCTATTGCGCCGAGCGTCTGTTGGCGGAAGGCCAGCGGGTGATCATCACCTACCGCACTGAGCGGCCGGGCGTGCAGCGTTTGAAGACGCTGGGCGCGGTGGTACTTCAGGCCGACTTTTCGTCGGAGACGAGCGTGCTGGACTTCATCGCCCGGCTCAAAGAGCACACCGACAGCCTGAGGGCCATCGTGCACAACGCATCCGACTGGCTGGCCGAGACGCCTGGGGACGAGGCGGAGGTGTTCATGCAGATGTTCAATGTCCACATGCTGGCGCCCTACCTCATCAATCTGCACTGCGCCGAGCTGTTGCGGCGCTCGGAGACGGCCGACATTATTCACATCAGCGACGATGTCACCCGCAAGGGCAGTAGCAAGCACATCGCTTACAGCGCGAGCAAGGCGGGGCTGGAAAACCTGACCCTGTCCTTCGCAGCCCGGTATGCGCCCCATATCAAGGTCAACGGCATCGCTCCGGCCATGCTGATGTTTCAACCCGACGACGATGCGGCATATCGCGCGCGCACGCTGGAAAAATCGGCACTGGGGATCGAACCCGGCGCCGAGGTGATTTACCAGAGCCTGCGCTATCTGCTCGACAACCCATACGTCACCGGCACCACTCTGACCGTAAACGGCGGACGGCACGTCAAGTAAGCCGCCCCGAGGAACCATTGATGACCCAGTCACTGCCACAGCATTACCGTGAAATCCTCGTCGGCCTGGGTGAAGATCCTGAACGCGAAGGCCTGCTGGATACGCCCAAGCGCGCCGCCAAGGCGATGCAATACCTCTGTCATGGCTACGCGCAGACGCTGGACGAGATCGTCAACGGCGCGCTGTTTGCCTCCGCGAGCGACGAGATGGTGATCGTCAAGGACATCGAGCTGTATTCGCTGTGCGAGCATCACCTGCTGCCCTTCATCGGCAAGGCCCACGTCGCGTATATCCCCACCGGGAAAGTCCTCGGCCTTTCGAAAATCGCGCGCATCGTCGACATGTTTGCGCGGCGCCTGCAGATTCAGGAAAACCTGACGCGGCAGATCGCCGATGCGATTCAGGACGTGACCAAGGCCGCAGGCGTGGCCGTGGTGATCGAGGCTCAGCACATGTGCATGATGATGCGCGGCGTTGAGAAGCAGAACTCGACCATGAACACCTCGGTAATGCTCGGCGCCTTCCGCGAGTCGACGACGACCCGCATGGAATTTCTGCAATTGATCGGACGGAGCAAGTAGTCCATGGCAAGACTCGAACCCGGCACCGCACGCATCAGGGTCAAAGACCTGCGCCTGCGTACCTTTATCGGCATCAACGAAGCGGAAATCCTCAACAAGCAGGACGTGCTGATCAACCTGACGATCCTGTACGCGGCCCAGGAAGCGGTGCGCGACAACGACATTGATCACGCGTTGAACTACCGGACCATCACCAAGGCCATCATCCAGCACGTCGAAAGCAATCGCTTCGCCCTGCTTGAGCGCCTGACCCAGGAAGTGCTCGACCTGGTGATGACCCATGAAGAAGTGCAATACGCCGAGGTCGAAGTGGATAAGCCCCACGCGCTGCGGTTTGCCGAATCGGTGTCGATCACCCTGGCGGCAGCGCGCTGATTCCTGCGCTCGCCTTTGCGGGTGCGCGCTTGCCCGGCCTGACTGCCACTCTTATCATCCGCCCATCTTTACTTCCGACAGAGCACACCATGACCGAGCAACAACGTCTTGAACTTGAAGCCGCCGCTTTCCGCCGTCTGGTTGCGCACCTGGACAGCCGCAAGGACGTGCAGAACATCGACCTGATGAACCTCGCCGGTTTCTGTCGCAACTGTCTGTCCAAGTGGTACAAGGCCGAGGCCGACGAGAAGCAGATCGACATCACCCTGGATGACGCCCGCGAAGTGGTTTACGGCATGCCGTACAGCGAGTGGAAATCCACGTACCAGAAAGAAGCCAGCGCCGAGCAGCAAGCCGCGTTCGCCAAGGAACCGAAGCATGACTGACCTGAACGCCCTGCGTGCCAGCATCGCGAGCGGCCATCACTTGTTCGCCGACACGCTGGCCTTCATCGCCGCGCATTACGATTATCAGCCTCAGGCGTTCAGCAATGGCCCGATGGAAAACGCCGCTGGCCAGAACGAAGGCTCGTGCAAGACCCTCGGCCTGGCGCTGCTGGAAGGCCTGAGCAATGAAGAAGCGCTGCTGGCTTTTGGCGAGCACTACCGTTCTGTGCTCGATACACCGGAAGGCTCCGACCACGGCAACATTCGGGCGCTGATTGCCAACGGACTGGCCGGCGTGAAGTTCTCGGCCGAGCCGCTCAAGCCCAAGGCATGACCGCAGGTTTTTCGGCGACAAGGCGCGTTTGCCAGATATAAAAAAACCGGCTCAATGAGCCGGTTTTTTTCAGCTGGAGATCAGGTCAGAACGAAACGTTCGCCAGGCCATCCAGATAGCGCTCGACGTCCAGTGCAGCCATGCAGCCTGCGCCAGCCGACGTGATCGCCTGACGGTAGACGTGATCCGCCACGTCGCCGGCAGCGAAAACGCCGTCAACGCTGGTGGCTGTCGCATTACCTTCGCGACCGCCTTGAACGACCATGTAGCCGTCTTTCAACGCCAACTGACCGTCAAACAGGCTGGTATTCGGCGTGTGGCCGATGGCGATGAACACGCCGTCGACGGTCACTTCAGCATAGCTGCCGTCGTTGTTCTTCAAGCGCGCACCGGTCACGCCCATGTTGTCGCCCAGGACTTCGTCCAGGGTGGCGTTGAGTTTGAGCTCGATCTTGCCCTCGGCAACGCGGGCATGCAGCTTGTCGATGAGGATCTTCTCGGCGCGGAAGGTATCGCGACGGTGAACCAGGGTGACCTTGCTGGCGATGTTGGCCAGATACAGGGCTTCCTCGACGGCCGTGTTGCCGCCGCCGACCACAGCGACCGGCTTGTTGCGATAGAAGAAACCGTCACAAGTCGCGCAGGCCGACACACCCTTGCCCATGAACGCTTCTTCGGACGGCAGACCCAGATAACGGGCGCTGGCGCCGGTGGCGATGATCAGCGCGTCGCAGGTATAAGTGGCATTGTCGCCCTTCAGGCTGAACGGCTTGCCGGCCAGATCCACTGCATTGATGTGATCGAAAACGATCTCGGTCTCGAAACGCTCGGCGTGTTCACGCATACGCTCCATCAATGCCGGGCCGGTCAGGCCATGGGGATCGCCCGGCCAGTTGTCGACTTCGGTGGTGGTGGTCAACTGACCACCCGCCTGCATCCCGGTGATCAGCAACGGCTTGAGGTTGGCGCGCGCGGCATAGACTGCAGCGCTGTAACCGGCAGGGCCGGAGCCGAGAATAATCACTCGCGAATGACGTACATCAGACATGACACACTCCTATTGACCGGCCATCGTTACGCGTGGTCGGAGTCACTGGATCTGAACCGGCGTACCGGTTGAGAGGATTGGGACTGACGGGGCCTGCGCCGCACGGGAGGCGCCCGCCGATCCTGAGAACATGAAGCTGCCACTCGGGGCACAGCAACGGTGAAAGTTGGCCGCAAGCTTATCGGGGCGGAGAAGATTAAGGAAATATCGTTTCACAATCCAGCTCATAGGCCCGCCCTATGCGCGCCCTGTGCTTTGGACATTGCAGTCCTGCATAGACTTTACCGCTGCACGATTGTTTCAGCGAATGTCGCACCTGCGGCGGCGCTTCCGCCCCCGTCGCAAAGCCGGTAAGGTCGGCGCGATATCACTGCCTGGAGGCACACATGCCTGCACCCGTCCTGTCTGGCCCGCAATACCTGCGCGAAGGCCTGAAACTGGTCCTGAGCCCAGGCCTGCGCCTGTTCGTCCTGTTGCCGCTGGCCATCAATCTGGTGCTGTTCAGCGCCATGATTTATTTCGCCGGCCACGAATTCAGACTCTGGGTCGACTCCTTCATGCCGACCCTCCCCGGCTGGCTCAGCTTTCTCAACTACATCCTGTGGCCGTTGTTCGTGGTGCTTGTCGCGCTGATGGTATTTTTCACCTTCACCATGATCGCCAACATCATCGCCGCGCCATTCAATGGCTTTCTCGCCGAGAAGGTGGAAGTGGTCCTGCGCGGGACGGACGATTTTCCTGCCTTCAGCTGGGCCGAGCTGGTCGAAATGGTCCCGCGCACCCTCAGCCGGGAAATGCGCAAACTGGGCTACTTCCTGCCCCGAGCCATTGGCCTGTTCGTCCTCTCATGGATCCCCGTGGTGAACCTCGTCGCCGCGCCGCTGTGGCTGATGTTCGGCGTTTGGATGATGGCCATCCAGTACATCGACTACCCCGCCGACAACCACAAAATGAGCTGGCAAGACATGCTCGCCTGGCTGCGCGCCAAGCGGTGGCAGAGCATGAGTTTCGGCGGGATTGTGTATCTAGTGCTGCTGATTCCAGTGGTCAACATCCTGATGATGCCGGCTGCAGTGGCGGGGGCGACGTTGTTCTGGGTGAGGGAGCGTGGGGCGGAGACGCTGGCAGAACGGATTCGCTGATTTGTAGAAAAGGCCTCGATGGAGGCCTTTTTTATACGCACGTTTTTTTAAAATGAGTCGATCAGCGCTCTGGACATCCAGGGTTGCTGCCGACTATTCGACGTATTTTGAGCAGCCCGTTTCGGGCAAGCTGGCTCGCGCCACATCAAACTGCACAACTCTGCTTCCGCCTTCAGCCGGGAGCGTCGGGCGGCTCAAACGCCTTTCCCCTTGCGATCTGTGTAGGGCATTTCCTGATCTCCATTAGGACGCGTCCCGTTCGTGTTTTGCCTATGGAATGACGGTGGGGAATGCCTCATCTTCGCCCGCTTCAGCCCCTGTCATGGATGAGTTGATCGGTTCTTTATGGACCGGTCGGGGGCGCATTCTCCTGCCAGGGACGCTCATTCATGCTCACCGTATTACCGCCTTTCTTCGATCACAGCCGCCACAAGCTTGTTGTTCATCGTTTGCCCTTTGCACTCGACGTCTTGGCCTTCAAGGGCGAGGAACGGCTGAGTCAGCCGTTTCTTTATCGCGTTGAATTTACTTGTGTTGAGCAGGACATCGGCGCCGAGCGGATGCTGGGGAAGACCGCTCAGTTCAGCCTGCATGCTGCGGCACATACGTTGCCTGTTGCGATTTCAGGGTTGCCGGTGCTTCCGGTTAAACCCTTGCGAACTTTGTATGGGGTAGTGACGGGGTTTAAACGGCTCTCTGGGTCAGCTGATGAAGCGCGTTATGAAGTGACGCTGGAACCGCGACTGGCGTTGCTGGCCCGTGGACGGCAGTTCCGGATCTATCAGCATCAGTCGGTGCCGCAGATTGTCGAGAGCATTCT